>JGI26470J50227_1000083_pt1 | contig 44843 bp, 41 predicted proteins | sample FreactTroBogLake_FD_50227 | JGI IMG/M metagenome (IMG submission 50227)
AATTTATGGCGTGCGCTTGCAAAGCGTCTTGGCATTGATGTTGAAGTAGTGGGTAAGGCCGGACAAGATTCTTGGCGTTGGGGTGTGGATGCATCTTTGATTGAAGAGCGTCTTCGCAAAGATACCCAACATGAAATCAAAGCCGTATGTGTCGTGCATAACGAAACGTCAACCGGTGTTACTTCAAATATTGCAGCAGTACGTAAAGCCATTGATGCTGTAAAGCATCCCGCCTTATTGCTTGTGGATAGCGTATCTGGCTTGGGTTCTGCGGACTATGAGCACGATCAGTGGGGTGCTGATGTGACGATTTCTGGATCACAAAAAGGCCTGATGTTACCTCCTGGGATTGGTTTTAATGCGCTATCTTCTCGCGCGATTGAAGTCAGCAAAACCAATAAAATACCAAAGTCCTACTGGGCTTGGGATGAAATTTTGGAGTCCAATAAAACGGGTTTTTGGCCAACAACACCCAGCACTAATTTGATGTATGGCTTGCATGAAGCGATAGACATGATGATGGCGGAAGGTTTGGATACGATTTTTGCTCGTCACCAACGTTTGGCTGCAGCGTGTCGTGAAGCAGTTAATGCATGGGGCTTGGAGATTCAGTGTCAAGACACCGATTGCTACTCTCCTGTACTCACTTGTATTGCAACACCTGAAGGTATGGATGCTGATGTATTGCGTAAACATGCTCTAGAGAAGTTCAATCTTTCTCTAGGGACTGGTCTTGGCAAAATTAAAGGCAAAGCCTTCCGTATTGGTCATTTGGGCGACTGTAATGAGTTGAGCTTAATGGCTGCTTTGAGCGGGGTAGAGATGAGTCTGGGCTCTATGGGCTTTAAACCCAAGGCAAGCGGGGTAGTGGCAGCTCAAGAGTTCCTGAAATAAGGGGTTCTAGGCTGCAACCCTTATAATTCAAGTACTTATATAAAGTTTTCATAGCATATAAACCCTATTCGAGACAGAAAGACGAACCATGTTGGCTACAAAACCTTACTTAACTCAAGCTGATGTTCAAAAGATTTTGGACGCTGCCGATAAACATGCTGCCGAAAATAATTGGGCAGTGACTATTGCTGTTTGCGATGATGGTGGACATCTATTGGGTTTGATTCGTCGTGATGGTTGCGCTCCTGTATCTGCCTATATTGCTCAGGAAAAAGCTCGCACTGCTGCGATGGGTAAACGCGAGAGCCGTGTTTATGAAGAAATTATTAATAACGGCCGCATTTCTTTCCTATCAGCTCCGCACATTTCGGGGATGTTGGAAGGTGGGGTCAATATCGAGGTAAATGGTTTTACCATCGGCGCAGTCGGCGTTTCCGGCGTTAAATCGACCGAGGATGCTGCCACTGCTAAGGCCGGCATTGCGGCCATCTTGTAAGTTACCTTGAATAATACTGTTACTGAAATAAATACCTCCACAGGGATTGCTGAAGACAGCGCCCCTGAAGCAACAATTACTTTTGCTGACTTTGGTCTAGATCCGCTGATTCAAAAAGCGGTATCGGATCAGGGTTATATCACCCCAACACCTATTCAAGCGAAAGCTATCCCGCACGTCTTAGAGGGTAGAGATTTGATGGGCGCAGCACAAACGGGAACCGGTAAAACGGCCGCTTTCGTATTGCCGATTATTCAAAAAATCTTGCGTCATGCGAGTAAAAGCTCATCACCTGCACGTCACCCGATTCGCGCTTTAGTCTTAACCCCGACTCGTGAGTTGGCAGTGCAGGTATCAGAGAATGCTGCGAGTTACTCAAAGCATACGGATTTACGTGCTGCCGTAGTTTATGGTGGCGTGGATATGAAAGAGCAAGTTGCGATCTTGCGTAATGGTGTCGAGATTTTGATTGCTACCCCTGGACGCTTGCTCGACCATCTTGGTTCTAAAGTCGCAAACTTATCGCAAGTAGAAATTCTGGTTCTTGATGAAGCCGATCGCATGCTGGATATGGGCTTCTTGCCAGACTTGCAGCGCATCATTGATTTAATTCCGGCGCAACGCCAAACCCTCTTGTTCTCAGCCACTTTCTCGCCAGAGATTAAGAAGTTAGCGCAAAGTTATTTACGCACTCCAGTGACGATTGAGGTGGCGCGTCAGAACGCAGCAGCCGATACCGTGAAGCAGGTAGTGCATATGGTGCCTTCTGCTGATAAGCAGCGTGCCATCGTGAGAATTTTGGAGTCACGTACTCGCCAAGGTTTATCGCGTCAATGCATCATCTTTACCAATAGCCGTTTAGGTTGCGCAAGATTGTCACGTGCTCTTGAGCGTGATGGTATTAAGGCGGGAGCTATTCATGGAGATAAGAGTCAGGGTGAACGCACCTTAACGCTGGATGCTTTTAAGTCGGGCGCGATTGAAGCTTTAGTTGCCACTGATGTGGCTGCTCGCGGTTTAGATATTCCAGACATGCCTTGCGTGATCAATCACGAATTACCATTTAGTGCGGAAGATTTTATTCACCGCATTGGCCGTACTGGTCGCGCTGGTAGTACAGGCGATGCGATTGCGTTAGTGGACGGCAGTGAAAAGCGTTTACTCGACGATATCGAGAAGTTAATGAAGCGCAAATTGGATGTGCTGCCACTCCCTGAAGGAAGTTCAGCGCCAAGCAGAGCTGCTTCCCCAAGTAGGGCGGCATCGCCAAGCAGAAGTTCATCGGCGCAAGCTGCACCAGCCAAAATGTCAGACCCATTTTTCTATATGCCTTATGAGTCTGCTCCGACTCCTAAAGCGACTAATCCTGATGGATCTGCAGTGCCAGAGGCAAAGAAGGTTGGGATCACTCCTGCCAAGCCGGCTGTTGGTGCTTTACTGGGTGGCTTTAAGAAAAAATAATCTGCTTAGCTTTGTAAGATTGTTTTATATTTTTTGATTACTTTGATTGCCCCATGCATGAGTGGCTGCTAAGAGCCACTCTGCAATCGAAATATTTTCTCCATTCGGTAAATTACTCAAGCCTAAATGCGCTGCTGCTTTCTGCAATTCTTGCAGCACGCTTTTTGTATCCTGTGTATCAATTTTAGTTGCTAGCGTTTGCTTGCTGAGTTTCTCACCATGCTCATCCAGCACGAGGGGTAGATGTAGATATTGTGGCCGATCGTAAGCCAGTACAGTTTGTAAATAGATTTGCCTGGCGGTATTACTGAGCAAATCTTCGCCACGCACGATATGGGTAATACCTTGTGCCGCATCATCAACAACAACTGCTAGTTGATAGGCGAACAAACCATCACTACGACGCAGGACAAAATCGCCCACAGCCTGATTGAGTTGCTGTTTTTGAGTCCCAAGCCACCGATCCTCAAACTCAATGACCAGATTGCTGGGAAGGGCTAACCTCCAGGCCACCTTACTGGCGGACAGATTGTTTATTCTAAGTTCGATCGGGCGGCAGTTCTCTGGGTAGACCATTTCTTGGTTACGGGGAATATCAATCCCTTGGGTAGCTAGGGCGTTAGCAATCGTTTGGCGNGAACAGATGCAGGGATACAGGCATTTATNCTGGTTTAGGGCCTCTAGAGCCCTTTGATAATCTTCTTGGCATTCGGATTGCCAAGTCACTTCCTCGTCCCACTGCAGGCCACAGGCCAGCAATTGGCGCATGATTTCCAGGTCAGCCCCAGGGATACATCTTGGTCTGTCTACGTCCTCAATCCTGAGTAGCCACTTACCCCCATTTTTCTTGGCATCCAGCCAGCTTCCGAGGGCGGCAACTAGCGATCCAGCATGAAGTGGGCCGGTAGGCGAGGGGGCAAATCGCCCGCGATAGCCGCTGGCTGGGGATGGGGGATTTTTTGTATCGTTCACAGCTAAAATGATCTCATGGCTTCACCCCGTTTTGTTCATCTTCGCCTTCATTCCGAGTTTTCAATTACGGATGGCATTGTGCGCATTGACGATGCGGTAGCGCAGGCTGAAAAAGATGGAATGGGGGCTTTAGCCCTAACCGATCTGAGTAACTTATTTGGCTTAATACGGTTTTATACAGCCGCGCGTGATAGAGGCATAAAACCGATTGCTGGAGCTGATGTTTGGATTAGCAACCATCAAGATCCTGATCAGCCTCATCGCTTACTACTTTTAGTTCAAAACCATTCTGGTTACCTTAATCTATGCCAGTTACTGAGCCGTGCCTCTTTGGAAAACCAATCGCGCGGTCGTGCTGAGGTCGACCCTGCCTGGTTTACTGAGCCAGCAGCTAAAGAGGAAGATAAGAAGGCTAAAAAAACCTTAGCGCACGGCTTGATCGCTTTATCCGGTGGTCGCTGGGGTGATGTTGGTGTCGCACTTCTAGCGGGGCAAGAAGACCAGGCTAAGGCTGNGGCAGGTCGCTGGGCCAAGATTTTCCCAGACGCTTTTTTTATTGAAGTGCAGCGTGGCGGACATCCACAAGATGAACAACATCTTCAACGGGCTTGTCATATGGCGAGCGAGATGGATTTACCAGTAGTCGCTACGCATCCTGTGCAGTTTATGCAAAGAAGTGATTTCACGGCCCATGAAGCGCGTGTTTGCATTGCAGAAGGCGAGCTCTTGGGTAATCCACGCCGTCAAAAGAAATTTAATGATGAGCAATATTTCTTATCGCAAGAAGAGATGGAGAAACGTTTTGCCGATCTTCCTATTGCGATTGCGAATTCTGTAGAAATCGCTAAACGTTGCAACCTGTCATTAGTATTAGGTCAACCCCGCTTGCCAGATTTTCCGACCCCACCAGGCAGCACTCTAGATGAATATCTCTTAGCGCTGTCGGAGATTGGTTTGGATCGTCATATGGAGCGCAATTTTCCGGATCCAGAGGAGCGCGCCAAAGAAAAATCTCGCTATCACGATCGCCTAGTGTTTGAGGTGAAGACGATTTCTCAAATGGGTTTCCCGGGTTACTTTTTGATCGTGGCAGATTTTATTAACTGGGCAAAAAACAATGGTGTCCCAGTAGGCCCTGGCCGTGGATCTGGTGCCGGATCTTTAGTGGCTTACTCATTAGGTATTACCGACCTTGATCCCCTGCGTTATAACTTGCTCTTTGAGCGCTTCTTAAATCCTGAGCGGGTATCGATGCCCGACTTCGATATTGACTTTTGCCAGCATGGGCGCGATCGCGTCATTCAATACGTTAAAGATAAGTACGGCAAAGACGCTGTTAGTCAAATTGCGACATTTGGCACGATGGCGGCAAGAGCAGCGATTCGTGACGTAGGTCGTGTACTTGAGCAAGGTTACAACTTCGTCGACGGCATTGCAAAACTCATTCCCAATAAGCCTGGTCAATACATGACCATTGATATTGCTAAGAAAGAAGAAAAGCAATTAGCTGAGCGCGAGAAGAATGAAGATGAAGTACGCCAGCTACTATCCTTGGCTCAGCAGTTAGAGGGCATGACCCGCAATGTGGGTATGCATGCGGGTGGCGTTTTGATTGCCCCTGGTCGCTTAACGGATTTTTGCCCGCTCTATACCCAAGAAGCAAAAGATTCCAAGGATCAAGATAGCAACTCCGTCATTAGTCAGTTTGATAAAGATGATGTTGAAGCGATTGGTTTGGTGAAGTTTGACTTCTTGGGTTTAACTACGCTCACTATTTTGGCTGCAGCTGAACGTTGGATTAAAACCCTGCATGCTGATCGTCAAGATTGGAATATTGGCGAGATCCCGCTTGATGATGCGGGGGCCTTTGAAGTTCTCAAGAAAGCGAATACTGTTGCTGTTTTCCAACTGGAAAGTCGCGGTATGCAAGGCATGCTCCGTGAAGCTAAGCCTGACCGCTTCGAAGACATTATTGCTTTGGTGGCTTTGTATCGCCCAGGTCCAATGGATTTGATCCCGGACTTTATTGAACGTAAGCACGGTCGTCAAAAAGTAGAGTATCCAGATCCTCGCATCGAATCCGTTCTGCGTGAAACCTACGGCATCATGGTGTATCAGGAGCAGGTAATGCAGATGGCGCAGATGATTGGGGGCTACTCACTCGGTGGTGCTGACATGTTGCGTCGCGCGATGGGTAAGAAAAAACCAGAAGAGATGGCGCAGCATCGCAAGATCTTCAGTGATGGCGCAAAAGCAGGTGGTATTACCGAGGGCAAAGCCAACGAGATTTATGACTTGATGGAGCGCTTTGCGGGCTATGGCTTTAATAAGTCCCATGCGGCCGCTTACGCACTTTTAGCTTACCAAACCGCTTGGTTAAAAGCGTATTACCCCGCTGAATTTATGGCGGCCAACTTATCACTTGCGATGGATGACACCGATAAGGTGAAGATTCTGTATGACGATTGCCTCAATAACCAAATTCGTGTGTTCTCACCAGATATCAACACTGGTGTTTATGAGTTCACGCCATTACGTGCGCCCGATGCAGCGCCAGATTCGCCGCTAAGTCATATTCGTTATGGTTTGGGTGCAGTAAGGGGTACCGGTCAAGCAGCAATTGAATCGATTGTGAAGGTGCGTGAGAGTGGTGGGCCATTCAAAGACTTGTTTGACTTTTGCGCTCGAGTCGATCGTCGTCAAGTCAATCGTCGTGCAATTGAAGCGCTGATGCGCGCAGGAGCATTTGATAGCTTGTATCGTGATGAGCTGACTGCTGGTGGCAATCTGTATGACATTCGCTCTACGCTGTTAGCCTCGCTGGCACGCGCTATTGAAGCGGCTGAGCAGGCTGAAGCCTCTGTCCATCAGGTGAGTTTGTTTGAAGCAGCCGGTGAAGAGGATCGTCATTTGCCTGAATTGGTTCGTGAGCCGGTGTGGTCCGAGAAGAAACGCCTTCAAGAAGAAAAAACATCCTTAGGACTTTGTTTAACTGGACATATGTTTGATGCCTACCGTGAGGAGGTTTCTCACTTTATCCGCCAACCGCTTGCTAAAGTTGCTGAAGGCAAAGATCAGCTGATTGCCGGCATCATCACTTCAGCTCGCATGCTGACAGGTCAGCGTGGTCGTATGATGATTGCGACGATTGATGATGGCTCCGCGGCAATCGAAGTCACCCTCTATAGCGAGGTGTATGAGCCGAATCGCTCTTGGCTCAAAGAGGACGAGCTGTTGGTTGCTAAAGTCAACGTGACGCCAGATAAATTCTCTGGCGGCATGCGCGTGGTATCGGAAGGTGTGATGGATATCACGGGTGCTCGGATGCGTTTTGCTCGCAATATTCATGTATTTATTGATTCGGCAACGGATTTGAAAATGTTGCGCACTCAAATCGGCCCTTATTTGATGGCTAACCGAGTACGGGATCCTAAGTTTGGTGCACCGGTGCCAGCAGCTTCTGGTGGTAATGATACTGTTAAGGGTTTGATGTTGACTGCTGCGGTGACTACTAGTGGCGGTGCCTGCTTGATGCAGTTTCCTGAAGAGCTAAGAATTACCCCGATGATGCCTGCTTGCATAGTCTTCATCAAATTCTGGCTTCTAAACAAGCTAACCCGGTACAGGTTCAATACCTCTAATTTTTAGAGATTACTGTAGTTTATTTCTGAGTAATTTTCTGAATGGCCTCAATCACTTGATTGGCTCCAGTAAATCTAAGCATTCACTTCTGCTATCAGCGCGATCTTCGCAGCCTGCCTTACGGCATGGCACACACTCACCCGGACCTTGCAAGATAGTGACATTGCCGACAGTTTGGGTACGTGCACGCAGTTGGTAGGGTTGCTTCCCGATAAAGCCATTAGGCCAGGGCCCAAAGTTACTTGGCGGTGTTGGACCAAATAGGGCGACGGTTGGGATATTGCAAGCGGCCGCCAAATGGGTAATAGAGGTATCACACCAATGTATAAATGCGCCCCTTGGATTAAGCTGCGTGCCTGAGGGATGGATAGCTTACCGGCAGCATTCACTACATTTTGTCGTGTAGCTGCATCAAGCAAACAAACGATATCCTGATTGAGCTGTAAGTCTTGCTTGGCTGGTGAGGCGCTTAGCACCACTTGCCAGCCTTGCTGCGTTAACCAGGTGACCAGATTTTGCCAATAAGCCAGTGGCCAACGTTTGTATGCAGTTAGCGGGCCTGGGTGTACAACGACATAGGGTGAGCGTAGCTGACTGGCGATCACTGGAGTGAGGGCTTCGCCTGCAGGGGGCACTACAGAAATTGGTTTGCTAAATAAGTCTTGGACATTTTTGTAAAACACTTCTAGCAATCGCAACTTTTCAGTAATGACATGCTGTCCAAAATAATCTACGTCGACTGTGTGTAAGCAGATGGCTTTCTTCCAAGCATTTTGTTTATCGCCTTTACTTTTCTTGGCTTTATCATGTTCCGTAAGGCCTTGGGGATGTCNGCCCAATACGCCAACCCTTCTGAAGGCAGCTACTAAGCCATAGAAATACGCTCGGTCGCTGGGTTGTGTGACGATGGCCAAGTCATAACGCTGAAAGAGGCGATTAAAGAGCGAAAGATACTCCCCAAAACCAGGTCGATCCGAGGTTTCAATCAGCTCGGCAATATCAGGATTACCTTTGAGCATATCGAGTTTGCTGCGATAGCCTAGAAAATGAAACTCTGCCTCAGGCCAGAGCTCTCGAGCCTGCTGGATGAGGGGTGTGGTTACCAATACATCACCAATTTGCCGAGTGGCAATAAACAATACTTTTTTTGGCTTGAGCGATGAGAATTTAGTCATGCGTTTAGAGTGCTTTGGCTAAAATTTTCTCGCGCACACGACGAGCGTTCTCTGCTGCATTGCTTTGATCATGAATGCGATGGAAGAGATGAAAAACCTCTGTTGCCCATGACCCAGATTTGCGAATGACTTTATTGTGCTGCAGACGAAATACAAAGTCGGCATCTTCGTGACCCCAGCCCGTCATGGTTTCATCAAAGCCCTGAATCGCTAGCGCATCTGTTTTCCAGCAAGCCATATTGCAACCCTTAATGCGGCGCCAAACAAATTGATCGTAGTCTCGCCACGAGCCATTGCCCAGCTTGATTTTGAGTGGCCAGTATTTATTAATCCCACCACTCAGACGATAGCTGAATAATTGGGAGGAAAAGCGTGCAAAGCTCCAATGTGGCCACCCTAATAGCGAGGCCGTGAGTACTTGATTGAGTAATACGCGACTCCCTGTTACTAGATGACCTGCTTGGGCTAATTCGCGATGACGAGTAATGAAATCGGGCTGGACAATACAGTCCCCATCTAAGAAAACCAAATAATCACCACGCGCTGCTGCAATAGCTTTATTGAGAATGCGGGTTTTGCGAAAGCCTTGATCTTCCTGCCAGAGATGTGTGATGGCTACTGGAGAATTTTCCTTGATGCCATCGATTACTTCCTTAGTTTCATTGTTCGAGCCGTCATCAGCAATGATGATTTCAAAATCAAGATCATTTTGAGTGCTAAGGGATTCTAGGCAAAGCTTTAACGCTTTTGGCCAGTTGTAAGTGGCCAACAAAATCGACATCATTTGCTGGCTTCCCGAATCAAGTGCCACAGCTTGATATAACGATAGTAGGTCCCTTGGGCATTTGACATGGCTAAGGTAAAACCTTGTGGACCATCTAAAAAGCCAGCTTGCAAGAAGTAGGTACGAAAGAAAGACCAGACACCATGGAGGACTGCTTTTAGAGGGGTGCTGGTTTTGCCTTTGGCAAAAGCTTGTTCGGCGGATGCCGTGGAGTAACGGTCAATTTTTTGGAGTACCTGAGAGTAATTCATGAAGCTGTAATGCAACATGGGGTTCTCGAGCTTTGCGACTTGTCCAGAGTGAAGAAGCCGCTCATGGACTAAATCATCGGAAAACCGGGCGCTGCCGCGTTTAAAGAGGCGGTCAACATAGTCCGGATTCCACCCGGAGTGCCTAATAAAACGCCCGCAATACCAAGATAGGCGCGGAATGGCAAAACAGTCCACATGGGCCGAATGATGAATCGCTGTGACAATTTCGGATTTGAGGGCTGGGGTGAGTCTTTCATCGGCATCTAGGGATAAAACCCATTCACCGGTAGCAAGATCTAAGGCTCGGTTCTTTTGNGGGCCGAATCCAGGCCAATCTTGCGGCTGAGCAATCACCGCCCCATAGGATTTAGCGATGTCCAGGGTCCGGTCTGAGCTGTTGGTATCCACCACCACAATTTGCTGAGCAATCCCTTCCAGGGAGGCTAAACAGTCGGCCAAATTGGCCTCTTCATTGCGGGTGATGAGTATGACTGATAAGGTGGGCATAATTCATTATATGAATGCTCAAGACCGCACCGCCCTAAACCGCTTAATTCAGTACCTCAAGCCCCATATTCGCTTGATTATTGGCTCTTTATTGGCGATGGCCTTNGTGGCAGGCGCAGAGACCTCGATTCCCGCCTTAATGAAGCCTTTGCTGGATCGTGGCTTTACGGGGCAGCTCGATAACAAGCTTTGGCAGGTTCCGCTTTTCCTAGTGGGTTTAGCGATGGTTCGTAGCTTAGCCCAATTTTTATCCAATTATTTACTGACTCGTGTCATTAACGCAGTGCTCTTAAAGCTGCGTGAGCAGATGTTTCAAACCCTCTTGCATGCTCGCACAGTCTTTTTTCAAAAAAACTCTGCTTCTAATTTAATCAATGCCGTTGTATTCGAGGTGAATAATGTCCTCTCAATCATGGGCGGCATGTTGATTAGCTTGGTACGCGATTCATTGACTGTTGTTGGTTTGATGGGTTATCTCGTTTACCTCAATTGGCGCCTCACCTTNGTCGTATTAATTATTTTCCCAGTGATTGCTCTCATCATGAGCAAGATCAATAAGCGTTTGAGAGCATTAAATCGAGAGCAACAGGGTTTGACGAGTGAGCTGGCTTATATCGTTGAAGAGGCAGCAGCAGGCTACAAGATTGTTAAGGTGCATGGAGCTGAGCAGTACGAGATGCGCCGCTTTATGGAAAAGGCGGAGCGCTTACGTCAATTTGCCTTGAAGTCTGCCGTAGCGGGTGGCTTAAACCAACCGATTACTCAGTTAATTGCCTCCATGGCGCTATCGGTCGTATTAGTGATTGCCTTGATGCAGTCCGCTACTGAAGGAACTACCGTCGGTGGCTTTGCCTCTTTCGTTACAGCCATGATGTTGGTGATTTCCCCTCTGAAGCACTTGGCGGATATTAATCAACCTTTGCAGCGTGGTTTGACGGCGGCAGAAATGATCTTCACATTAATGGACGAGCCATTTGAAGAGGCAGAATCTCGAACGCCAAATATGAAGCCCCTGACTAATGCTAAGGGCGGTATTCGATTTGAAAATGTTGGTTTCTCTTATCAGCAAGAGGTCGGCCGTAAAGACGCGCTTACTGACGTTAATTTATCTATTAGGCCAGGTGAGATCGTGGCCTTTGTAGGACCATCCGGCGGCGGTAAATCCACACTAGTAAACCTTTTGCCGCGTTTCTTTAAGCCGACTTCTGGACATATTTTCTTAGACGATATGCCACTTGAAGAAATTGTCTTATCTGATGTTAGAAAGCAAATTGCCTTTGTAAGCCAAGATGTCATTTTGTTCAATGACACGATTGCTGCTAACGTCGCTTATGGTGCGATTGCTGAAGAAGGCATTGATCGCGGTCGTGTAATTGAAGCTTTGGAGGCGGCCAATTTAAGCGCCATGATTAAAGAATTGCCTGATGGCGTTGATAGCATGGTGGGGGATAACGGTAATCGCTTATCTGGCGGTCAGCGTCAGCGTTTGGCAATCGCGCGCGCTATTTATAAGAATGCGCCTATCTTGATTTTGGATGAAGCCACTTCCGCTCTCGATTCAGAGTCAGAGCGCCAGGTTCAGGATGCTTTGGAGAGGCTGATGGCTGGTAGGACAACCTTGGTCATTGCCCATCGCCTTTCAACTATTGAGCACGCCGATCGCATTGTTNTTTTAGAGCATGGCAAAGTGGTTGAAAACGGCTCGCATGAAGACTTAATAAAGCAAGATGGTTTATATGCAAACCTGCATCGCATACAGTTTTCGAACGCTTAAAGCTTGGCTGAATTAACTCAGAACAATATCGTATTGTTCTTGACGAAAACTACCTTCCGCTTGGAGTTTGATTGGCTTGTTGATGAAATCTCCCAGCTGTGCCAAGAATTGATTTTCTTCTTCAAGAAATAAATCAATCACATCTGGAGCAGCCACAATGCGGAATTCTTTTGGATTAAATTGGCGGTGTTCACGNACGATTTCTCTTAAGATCTCATAGCAAATCGTTTGCGCTGTTTTGATTTCCCCTTTACCTTGGCATACGGAGCAGGGCTCGCAGGTAATATGGGCAAGAGACTCTCTAGTGCGCTTTCGCGTCATCTCTACTAGACCTAGCGCTGAAAATTCACTGACAGAGGTGCGCGCATGATCGCGCTCTAAGTTGCGTTTGATCTCATGTAGGACCGACTCTTGATGATCCTTGCTAACCATATCAATGAAGTCAATATGATGATGCCACCCAAATTTCGTAAGCGTAATTGACGTGCGATTGATTGAGCAGCTTCTAAATTGGTTTTAAAAACAGTGTCATCTAAATTTCGTGCCCCAACATAGCTACCAGTATTCACATCGATTGTTGTCATAGATTCAGTTTGATCAATCATCAGGTATCCACCTGACTTCAGATCAACGCGGCGTCCTAAGGCTTTGTTAATTTCAGCATCGACATCAAATAAGTCAAAGAGGGCGCGCTCACCACGATGCAGGGTCAACTTACCCAATAGATTGGGCATGTACTGAGCTGCAAACGCATTGAGCTTATCGAAATTTTCAGAGGAGTCCACCCGTATTTGAGTGGTTTCTTCTCCAGCAACGTCTCGAAGTACACGCTCTGCAAGACTCAGATCTTGGTAGAGTAGTGATGGCGCTGCTTTATGGTTAACCGCTTCGTGGATGTTTTCCCAAGTGGTGCGCAAGTAGCGCATATCGTGCTGCAACTCAGTATCGGTGGCATCTTGTGCGCTAGTACGTACAATGATCCCTCCTTTTTCATCTTCGGGCATTAGCCCTGCAAGGCGCGCCTTGATGGCTTCGCGCTCTTCGAGTTGATCGATGCGTTGAGAAACGCCAATATATTTTTCGTTGGTGATATCACTACTCACCGGTGGCAAATACACCAGATTTCGTCCGGCAATGCTTAGTTGAGTTGTCAGGCGCGCACCTTTGGTCCCAAGGGGATCTTTTAGTACTTGCACTAATATGGTCTGACCTTCAAACAGCAGTTTTTCAATTTGCGCTTGTGGATTATTTTGGGTGATATCGGCTACATGCATAAAGGCAGTGCGCTCAAGACCAATTTCAATAAAAGCCGATTGCATGCCAGGTAGAACTCGCACGACTTTGGCTAAATAGATATTACCCACAATTCCACGTTGGCGCGTACGCTCAATCTGCAGCTCTTGTACTGCGCCTTGTTGAATTAATGCCACCCTAGTTTCTTGGGGGGTAATATTGATGAGTATCTCTTCGTTCATAGGTGGCTTATTTGGGCGCGAGCGAGTAGTTGCGTGGTTTCGAAAATCGGAAGACCCATGATACCGCTATAACTTCCNTTGATCGAGGGAATGAGTGCGCCACCAAGCCCCTGAATACCATAGGCTCCGGCCTTGCCAAAGGGCTCCCCACTGGCGATATAGTCTTCAATTTGTTCTGTGGAGAGAAGGGAAAACTCCACTTCGGAAACTTGAACTAGACATGCTGGCTTGCTGTCTAGCGAGAATGTGATGGCTACCGCCGTCAGGACTTCATGTGNTTTGCCGCTGAGTAAAGTCAGAATTCTTCGCGCATCTTTTGCATCGCTAGGTTTGCCTAAAATTTCTCCGGCAGGATGGTCGGGAAGACTTACGGTTGTATCGGCACAGAGAATAGGCGCCCAAGGGAGATTGCTTTTCTGCCAGCGCGCTAGGGCAGCTGCACTTTTTGCCAGAGTAACTCGCTCAACATAAGCTCGCGCTTTTTCATTGGAAAGTGGTATTTCAATCGCTTCAGTGTCTTCCTCAGGCGTTGGAAATAGCATCTCAAATTGCACGCCCATTTGTTTTAAGAGTTCTTGGCGACGTGGGCTTTGCGAAGCGAGGTATATGTAAGGGATCATGGCCAATACTTACTCGCGATGATAGGGGTGGCCCTGCAGAATCGTCCAAGCCCGATAGAGTTGCTCGACTAGTAATACTCTGGCCATGGCATGTGGTAAGGTAAGACTCGAAAGCCGCCACATGGCTTGAGCACTCACTTTAAGACTAGCATCCAAGCCATCAGCACCGCCAATCAAAAAGACAACATCGCAACCGTCTTGTCGCCAGTTGGCTAATTGAGTTGCTAGGTTCTGAGTGGTTTGATCTTTCCCGCGCTCATCTAATGCAATGATGCGAGATCCTTTAGGAATGGCCGCCGCTATTTTGATGGCTTCTTTAGCGGGAGTGAGATCGGGTTTGATCTCTTTAATCTCAATGCTGCAATCAGCTGGCATACGCTTAATGTAGTCATGCGTTACCGTTGCCACCCAGTCTGGCATCTTATGACCAACAGAAACGATCGTTAAACGCATTCAGAAGAAAGACTCTATGAAAGAAACAAATACTTAGTCTTCGTCTTCGTCAGGCTCGCTAGCTTTGACAAGACCTTTTTCACCAGCCAGCTTGATGCGGACAGGTTTGGCGCCCCACATGCCTTCAAGTTGGTAGTAAGAGCGCAGCATGGGTTGCAAAATGTGCACGACAATATCTCCGCAATCCACTAAGACCCATTCACCGGTTTCTAGTCCTTCAACCGAGATCACTTCGCCACCTTTGGAGTTGACCTCTTCTTTAACCGACATGGCTAATGAACGTGTCTGACGATTGCTAGAGCCGGTAGCAATAATGACACGGTCAAATAACTCACTTAATTTTGTAGTGTCATAGACACGAATATCTTGTGCTTTGACATCTTCTAAGGCATCAATCACGACACGCTGTAATTTACGTAATTCCATTTTTTTGTTGTATTTCTATAATAGGTCTAGTGAGTATGGGGTGATCTTAGCTTGATTACTTGTACAAGCCCAGATTTGTGATGATTTCTAAAACGTGTGAAGGGATTTGCTCTGGCCCAATGGAGTTCCCGGAAGGGGTTCTAAGACGATTTCGTAGTTCCGTAGAGGATAAGTCAACTGCCAAGCTCTTATCTAGGTATATGCGGCTAGATGGGCTAATTTCAATAGCATCAGCCTCTAGAGTTTGGTGTTTGGCTAGCAAATCATCTATTTCTGGACTCATTTCGGTCTCAAGTGCACATTCTGGTCTGCTGGCAACAGCAAAATGAACATGATTGAGTAGCTCTTTCCACGAGTTCCAGCTTGGTAACGACATGAAGGAGTCGGCTCCCATTAGCCAAACGAGGCTCGCTGTAGGACCATAGCGTTCCCTTAAGGTCTTAATAGTATCAATGGCATAGCTGGGGCCAGCACGATCTACCTCCAAACGATCCACCCCAATTTGGGTTGGAATTTTTAGATATAAAAATGCCCTAGCCAAATCGATTGCAGCTGCTTCAGTTAACTGGAGGCGGATTTTTCCTCGTGTGATGTGAGCGGCTTTTTGCCAAGGCTCACCACTCGGAATGAGTAGCAATTCATCTAAGTTAAGTAGCTTGGCAAAGTGCGTAGCAAGTTTGAGATGTCCAAGATGTGGCGGATCAAAAGTGCCGCCTAGGATACCGATTTTTTTGGGAGCATTCAAATTAAGCTAACCAATCTCGTGGCTTAAGATAGTAGTCGTAAAGCTTCGCTTCTGGTGTATTGAGCTCTGGATGCCAGTTGTACCACCACTGAACTACTGGCGGCATCGACATTAATATCGATTCAGTACGGCCGCCAGAGTGCAGGCCAAAGATGGTGCCACGATCAAAGATAAGGTTGTATTCAACATAACGTCCACGGCGATATTCTTGGAAAGACTTTTCTTCTGCGGTGAAGGGATCGTTTTGACGACGCTGGACAATCGGCAAGTAAGCATTAATGAAGGCGTCACCAATTGCACGCGTCATGGCAAAGCTTTTTTCAAAACCCAGCTCATTGAAGTCATCAAAGAATACGCCCCCGATACCACGGGGCTCTTCGCGGTGCTTTAAGTAGAAGTATTCATCACACCATTTTTTGAAGCGGGGATAGAGATCGTCACCGAATGGATCTAATGCATCCTTGGCAGTCTGATGAAAGTGTTTGCAATCCTCATCAACTCCGTAGTAGGGGGTTAAATCAAAACCACCGCCAAACCACCACACCGGTTCTTTACCGGGCGCTTGCGCAATGAAGCAGCGCACATTCATATGAGTAGTTGGGATCTTGGGATTATTTGGATGAAAGACCAGCGAGACGCCCATGGCCTCGAAACTACGTCCAGCCACTTCTGGACGATGATGTGATGCTGATGGAGGCATTTGATCGCCACGAACATGCGAGAAACCAACCCCACCTTTTTCAAGAATATTGCCGCCATCTAAAATACAGGTGCGACCATAACCCTTGAGTTTGCTGTCTTCTGGCTTTTGCCATTCATCGGCGATGAAGGCTTTGCCATCGAGCGCACTCATCGCTGCAGTAATGCGATCCTGCAAACCCCAAAAGTAGTCTTTTAAGGTTTGGATATTTATCTGAGTTTGTACGCTATCGGACAATTGTGTTCTATCGATCTTTATTTGATTGCGCGGTAACCAATATCTTTGCGATATTGCATGCCATCAAATTGGATTTGAGAAATCGCGTCATACGCCTTTTGTTGTGCACCACGAACTGTGTCAGCTAAGCCAACTACGCACATCACGCGACCACCTGAAGTCAGTAGTTTTCCGTCTTGCAGTTTGGTCCCCGCATGAAAGGTCAATTGATCTTCGGTATCCGCTGGAATACCGGTAATCACATCACCGTTACGTGGAGTCTCTGGGTAGTTGTATGCTGCAAGCACTACCCCTAAGGCGGTCCGGCGATCCCACTCAAGCTCGACTTCATTCAATTTGCCGTCTACCGCCTTGTCTAATGCGTGTACTAGGTCGCTACGTAAACGCGCCATGATCGGTTGTGTTTCTGGATCACCCATGCGGCAATTAAATTCTAGAGTTTTGATTTTACCCTCAGGAGAAATCATCAAGCCAGCGTAGAGGAAGCCGGTATAAGGTAGGCCATCAGATTCCATGCCTTTAACGGTCGGCATGATGACCTCGCGCAAAGCACGTGCATGAATTTCAGGGGTTACTACGGGAGCGGGGGAGTACGCACCCATACCACCGGTGTTAGGGCCTTGGTCGGCATCGAGTAAACGCTTATGGTCTTGGCTGGTTGCTAAGGCAAGAACATTTTTACCATCCACTAAAACAATAAAGCTAGCCTCTTCTCCGGTTAAGAATTCTTCAATCACAACGCGAGCACCGGCATTACCGAGTTTGTTATCGGCCAGCATCATATCAACAGCTGCGTGAGCTTCTTCAAGACTCATGGCAACTACAACGCCTTTGCCGGCAGCCAAGCCATCAGCCTTGATCACAATAGGAGCGCCTTTAGCATCAATATAGGCATGTGCCTCTAGTCTATTTGAAAAGGTTTGGTAATCGGCGGTCGGAATGCCATGTCGTTTCATAAAGGCTTTAGAGAAATCTTTTGAAGACTCTAATTGCGCAGCAAGTTGGGTCGGCCCAAAAATTCTCAAACCATTTTCGCGGAACACATCGACGATGCCAGCTGCCAGCGGTGCTTCAGGGCCAACCACTGTTAATTGAATCTTTTCACGTTTCGCAAAGTCAGCAAGATCTTGCAGGTCTGAGATGGGGAGATTTTGAATGCCTGCCGTAGTCTGCTTAGCCGTGGCGGTACCGCCATTACCTGGCGCAACAAAGACCGTTTGCACTTGGGGTGATTGCGCCAATTTCCAAGCCAGTGCATGTTCGCGACCACCGGATCCAATTAAGAGAATTTTCATAGCAAGCTAATAGTTATATTGATGAATAGGTTTCAAATCAGAATGCCGATGAATTAGAAAGCTGCATTCGTGAAAACTTCTTGTACGTCATCCAGATTCTCAAGAGCGTCTAATAATTTCTGCATGCTTTCAGCTTGATCGCCCTCAAGTGAAATTTCAGTTTCGGGGCGCATGGCTACGGTAGCCAATTCCGCTTTGAGGCCAGCCTTGGTAAGCGCATCTTGTACTTTTGAAAAATCAGGTACAGGCGATAGCACTTCAAGTGAGCCATCATCATGGGTGATGACATCTTCTGCACCAGCATCTAAGGCAACTTCCATTAATTGATCTTCACTAGTACCAGGGGCAAATAGCATTTGTCCGCAGTGCTTGAATAAGAAGGCAACAGAACCTTCGGCACCCATATTGCCACCATTTTTAGTAAACGCATGACGTACTTCGGCAACTGTCCTAGTGCGGTTATCTGTGAGGCAGTCAACAATCACAGCAGCCCCATTAAAACCATAACCTTCGTAACGAATCTCTTCGTAGTTCACGCCCTCAAGTGAACCAGTGCCGCGCTGAATCGCCCTTTGCACGTTGTCGTTGGGCATATTGGAGTCTTTAGCCTTATCAATAGCCAAACGTAAGCGCGGGTTCGTCGCAATGTCGCCGCCACCTAATTTGGCTGCGACAGTAATTTCTTTAATGAGTTTGGTCCAAATCTTGCCGCGCTTTTCGTCTTGACGACCTTTGCGGTGCTGAATATTGGCCCATTTTGAGTGGCCGGCCATACGGGTAAGTCCTTTTGCAGAATTGGGCTAGAGACACCTATTTTAAGGGGTACTGAGCTAAAGGATGGCGGTCCATACCCTTTTTTTGTTACACTCTCACCTCTTAGCTGTAAGTAATGCAGTTTTTTCCACTGCAAACACCTGCCTCGGTGATGGAATTGGTAGACGTGCCGGACTCAAAATCCGGTGCCGCAAGGCGTGGCGGTTCGAGTCCGCCCCGAGGCACCACTCAATTTGGCTTTCTGCCTTTGAGTTTTCTGAAATGAATTCCTAGATTTCGTACGTATCCGATTCGCTGGACATTGCCTGTTCGACAATTTTGCGTGTGAGTGTCGGTGAGAATAGTTCTATAAAGGTATAAACAAAAGATCTGAGATAGGCGCCTTGTTTTACGCCAAGATGGGTCACGTTATTACCGAACAAATGACCAACAGGAATCACTTTGAGATTGCGATCACGATCAGGGTCGTACGCTAGTCCTGCAACAATCCCCACCCCCATACCAGTTTCAACATAGGTTTTGATTACGTCGGCATCGATTGCTTCCAAAATAATGTCTGGAGTTAAATTGCGCTGCGCAAAGGCGGCATCAATTTTGCTGCGTCCCGCAAATGCCTTGTCATAAGTGATTAGGGGGTACTTTGCCAGCTCTTCTAGGCTGATGGCTGCTTGATTGAGTAATGGATGGCTGAGGGGCACCATGACGACGTGTTGCCATTGGTATCCGGGTAGCGCGAGCACACCTGCTGTATTGGCAATGCCTTCAGTTGCAATGGCAATGTCCGCACGATCATGGGTGAGTAGCTCAGCGATTTGTCCTGGACTACCCTGTTGTATGCTGACGCGCACCTTGGGGAAGCGCTTGGTAAATTCCGTAAGTACTTTAGGTAAGGCGTAGCGAGCCTGCGTATGGGTTGTAGCAATGACAAAGTTTCCTTGGTCCTGGCTAGCAAAATCTTTACCAACGCGTCTGAGTGTTTCGACTTCATCCAAAATGCGCTCAATCGAAACTAGGATGCGCTTACCAGGCTCAGTCAAGGAGCGAATACGTTTACCGTGCCGACGAAAAATCTCAACACCTAACTCATCCTCTAATTCGATGATGGCCTTAGAAACACCTGGCTGGGAGGTGAATAGAGCCTTAGCAGCGCTGGTGAGGTTGAAGTTCTGTCTTACTGCTTCACGTACAAAGCGAAATTGGTGCAGGTTCATAGTAGATTTCGTCCTTATATATCTTCAAGGATATAGGAATCAAATTCTAAATGAATTTTAGGTATTAGGCCTTAGAAACCCAGCGAAGGCCTGCAATAGCCAGCAGGAAGTAAAGAAGAGGGGGAGTTAGTGCAGTGAGAAGGGTGGGCCATGAGCCGAGTAGACCCACATTCGAGAATAGGGAGTTAAAGAGTTGAAAAGTCATGCCAAGCATGATTCCGCCAAATACTTTAATACCGACACTACCTGCGCGCACTTTGAGATATGCAAAAGGGAGGGCTAAGGTGAGCATCACAAAAATAGTGAATGGATAAATGACCTTCTTCCAGAAGGCGATCGAGTGTCTCTGCGTGTCTTGTTTGTTACTTTGAAGGTGGTTAATGAATTGCCCCAAACTAAAAATAGACATCTTTTCAGGACTCACCAGTAGGACGCTCAAAATTTGAGGTGTGACTTCAGACTCCAAACTAAGAACTGGGTGGGTGAAAGTTTGTGCTGAATATACAGGGTTGAGGGGGTCAGTTTGCTTAGTTTCTTTGAAGCGTGTTTCAGTGACATCATCCAAAACCCACACGCCCGAATGATCAAAACGACCGGATGCTGCACTACGAATCGATAACAATCGGTACGCATCATCAAATTCGTACATGCGAATATTTTTAATTTCATTACCTTTTTCAATCTTGCCCACGTTGACATAACGAATACCTGGTCTGATTGGTCCACTACCATCTTCATCGCGCAGGCGGTCTTTAACCCAAACCCCGGTTCTAAATTGCGATTCGTAAGCTGATCCCAGGGCTTTCATTCTGACTTGATCTGAGACTGATTCAGCATAAGGACCAAGCCATTCACTCATAATGAGTGTCAGAATAATTAAGGGCAGAGAGATTTTGGCAAGTGTAGTAAGTCCGCGTTTTACATCTAAGCCAGCAATACGCAAAATCGTAAATTCAGATTGACTAGCGAGCATGGCAAATACATAGATACTGCCAATTAACCCAGCAATGGGAATAATTTCAGAGATGCGGCTTGGTGCTTTCAGTAGGACATGTAATAAGGCAAGCGGCAGAGTGTATTGGCCATTGACCGAGCCTAGCTCGCTCAGAATGTCGAAGAATAAAAATAGAGCTACAAGCGCAAATAAGATAAAGCCAAAGGCAGCATAAATTTGCTTGGCTAAATAGCGCTCATAGATGTAAGGAAAGAAAATCTTCATTTGCTAGAAAATGACGCAGGTAATTGGCGTCGCCACCACTTTAGGGAGGGGTTAATACGATTTCGAATTAATACGACTGCAATTAGAATCGCAAGGAGATGAATGGGCCATGCGGCAATGAAGACATTCATTTTTCCCTGTGAGACAAAATTTTGAGTCAGGTTTAGTAGGTTGCTATAAATCAAATAAATTAACACTGCGTAGAACATGGCTGTGTAATTGCCCAGTCTTGGGTTGACATAAGCCAATGGGATGGCCATCAGCACAAGACCAAGCGCCATCAATGGAAGACCAATGCGCCACAGTAATTCACCGTGGTTTGCATTAATGAGATCGGGATTGGATCTGTTAAGTAACTCCTGAATGGTTTTTTCTCGATCTCTCGGGGGTGGTGCCAATACTTCTTTGCTGTGAATTTTGGTTGCATATTCATCAAATTCCAAAATTCGAAAATCTGGTTGGGTAGGCTGCCCTTCATAGCGTCGACCATGATTGAGCACAACAGATTTTTCTCCACCCTCAGAATTTTGAATAAAACCTGTAGAGGCCACGGCAATATTGAGATGCCCATTTTTGGAGTCGGCGACAAAGATATTTTTTATCTCGCTTTTATCAACATCCAACTCTTCAATAAAAAAGATCCGCTCCGCCTTTGCTGATTCTTTAAATTGACCAGCCGTCACCATCGAGACATCGTCACGTTGCTGAAAGCGTTGACTAATGAGTGTAGATTCACGATTGGCCCAAGGCCAGACAAAGAGCGCTAGCAGCGTAATGATGATGATGAGGGGCGTTGCAAAGCGAAGAATAGGGTTAATGAGGTTGGTAATGCTCAGGCCGCTAGCAAACCAGACAATCATTTCTGAATCTTTGTACCAGCGTACCAGCACAATTAGGACGGCTACAAATAGAGAAACCGTTAACAGCACTGCCATATAACCAAGGGTTGCTAGCGTGATCAGCACTAAGGCATCTTTAGGGTTGACACTGCCATTGGCTGCGAATCCCAGAATGCGAATCACTAAAGTAGTGATCATGATCGTTACCAAGACCAAAAAGACGCCACCAGTCGTAAAACTGAGTTCGCGGCGAAGGGCTTGTTTAAAGATCATGGGTGCGTAGGCTGGTTTTACTGATTTTGGCTATGTTATGAGTGTTGGGTGTGCTGCTTGGGGAGCTTATCCTTATGTCGGAGGATAATGGATAAACGTCAATTAACCCCCTTGAATCGATTTAAAAATACCGTAACTGATTATGACAATTCAATTTAGCACCAAGATTTTCTCGCAGACAGACCTCCGTAGCCCAAAACTGCTTAAATCCAGCCTGAGCAATCTCCTCAGTCAAACCACTGATTGCCTAGTATTAGCTTATGCTAAGACGGATTTGGATGACTTTTCAGGTGGCAAGGTAGCTAAGGTTAAGTCGGGTCTATTGTCTGAGTTGGATCGCTTGCTTGGTGGATCCATTACCCATGCCAATGTAGTCGGTGATTTAGATCATCAGCAGGCCTCCACCTGCATCTTGAGGGCTGAGAAATCCTGGGCTGCCAGTGGCGTTAAGGCCAAGCGCGTCTTATTGGTCGGCTTGGGCGACCTTAGTTTGGCCAACGCCTGTAACTTACATGCTTACTCAAAGATTGCTAAAGCTGCATTAAAAAACCTCGGCAGTGGATCGATTCGAAATGCCATTTGGTTTACTCCTAGTTTTTATTTGGGGCATCAGGCAGATTTTCTAGCGGAGGAAGTACGCCTCACTATTCAATATGCTGGNGATCAGGCTTACCGTTTTGGAATTCGCCAACCTGCCATGAAATTTAAAGCGAAAGATAAGGCTGATACATTTACGCAACTCACTTTTGCGGCTAATGATAAGTGCTTCAAGGATTTGAAGGCAGCCGTAGCTGAGGGTATTGCGATTGTTGAAGGTATGAATCTTGCAAAAGATCTCGGTAATTTGCCGCCGAATATTTGCACGCCAACTTACCTTGGTAAAGCTGCGCAGGGCTTGACCAAAAAAGCCGGCCTCAAAGTTGAGGTATTAGGTCTCAAGCAAATTCAAGCTTTGGGCATGGGTTCTTTCTTGTCGGTTGCCAAGGGTTCTGACACCCCACCACAATTTATCGTGATGCGCCATCAGGGCGGCAAAGCTGGTGAAGCGCCAATTGTTCTAGTAGGTAAAGGCATTACTTTTGATACTGGCGGAATCTCTTTAAAGCCAGGCGAAGCGATGGACGAGATGAAGTACGACATGTGTGGCGCCGCCTCTGTCATTGGCACCATGTACGCAACAGCTTTAATGAAGTTAAAAAAGAATGTGATCGGCGTTGTCCCTACATGTGAAAACATGCCGTCTGGCGCAGCAACTCGCCCTGGCGATATTGTGAAGAGTATGTCTGGTCAAACTATTGAGATTCTGAATACCGATGCTGAAGGGCGTTTAATTTTGTGTGACGCTTTAACGTATGTTGAGCGTTTTAAACCTCAGGCAGTCATTGATGTGGCGACCTTGACGGGTGCATGTGTTATCGCTTTAGGGCATGTGCATAGCGGTCTATTCTCAGAAGATGAAGGCTTGGTCAATGCCTTGACTAAAGCTGGTAAAGCCTCACTGGATACTGTTTGGCGCTTACCTTTGGATGCCGCCTATCACGAGCAATTGAAATCGAACTTTGCTGATGTGGCGAATATTGGTGGACGTCCAGCTGGCAGCGTTACTGCGGCCTGCTTCTTGTCACGCTTTACCGAAAAATATAAATGGGCCCATTTAGATATCGCAGGTACCGCATGGAAAAGTGGGGCTGCTAAAGGATCTACCGGTCGTCCAGTTCCGCTACTTGTGAATTACTTGCTAGAGCAGAAATAAGTAAGGCAATAGGGAATGGCGCGAATTGATTTTCATAGCAATGTAGCTGACAAACTCGAATATGCTTGTCGCCTAACTCGTAAGATTTGGAGTGCAACACCGGCCGGGCAGACTGTCAGGAATATTGTGATGGTAGGCGCGTCTGCAGATCTGAAAAAACTCGATGAGTTGCTTTGGACATTCAGTGCAAGTGATTTTTTACCACATTGTTTTATTGATGATGAAGCTGCGATAGAAACTCCCATAGTGTTGACCGATGACTTTGCTTCTCCGGCATTAGCTAGCATTCCTCATGCGGATGTGATGATCCATTTAGGAATGCATATGCCTAAAGATGTATCAGCCCTGACTGCTCGTTTTCCGCGTATCGTCGAAGTGGTAACAGTCAATGATGCAGAGCGTTTAGCTGGGCGCGAGCGTTTTAAGGCCTATCGGGATTTGGGGTACGAACTACACAACTTTGATCAATCCAAGTCTTAAAGATCTATGTTGATACACCCTCAGTTTGATCCTGCCGCCATTCGCATTGGATCCTTTGCGATTCATTGGTATGGCTTGATGTATCTTATGGCCTTCGCACAATTTCTGTTGCTTGGACGTATGCGGATTCGGGCGCCCCAATTTCAAACCCTGGGCTGGACTTATAAAGACCTTGAAGATCTGTTGTTTGCGGGTGTACTAGGTGTGGTGCTCGGTGGGCGTATCGGCTACACCTTGTTTTATATGCCCGGCCACTATCTTTTCCACCCCTTGGATATTCTGAAGATCTGGGAAGGTGGTATGTCCTTTCACGGTGGGTTGTTAGGCGTGTTACTTGCATTACTATGGTTCGCCCATAAACATAAGACGCACTTTTTTGTCGTGAGTGACTTGGTTGCGCCACTCGTGCCGTTTGGTTTGGCATTCGGCCGCTTAGGCAATTTTATTAATGGTGAGTTGTGGGGTCGCCCGACAGATTTACCTTGGGCAATGGTTTTTCCTCTGGTAGATGCTTTGCCACGCCATCCTTCCCAGATTTACCAACTCTTGGGTGAGGGCATTCTACTTGGCATCGTGCTCTGGATATATGCTGGCAAGCCACGTAAAGTTGGTCAAGTCTCGGGACTCTTTTTGTTGGGTTATGGTGTTTGCCGGTTTCTAGCTGAATTTGCTAGGGAGCCAGATGCTTTTTTGGGTCTGTTAGGCCTAGGCTTATCCATGGGGCAGTGGCTTAGCGCCCCTATGATTTTTTTTGGGATTTACCTTATAGTGAGAAGAAATACGGAAACAGCAGTTATCAGTCGTTAAAAATCTTGTTTTTTGGTCTTTTTGTGCTCATTTGATGCTTATTTTGTAAAAAGCATTTCTAGATGCCCTTAAAACCCTATTTTTTGTCTGTTTTGCTGATTTTCTTACCGTTCTTACCTTATCCGAAAGTGTCTCATGCTGGAAAAGCTCGCAAAAGCCCGTAACTTGTCTAAAGTAAATAATGCTGTCAAGCGCTTGATTTCTGAGCGAGGAGAGTCGAATGCAGTGAGTATGGCTGACGAAGTAGTGAATAACTATCGCAAGTTGGGCAAAGATCAACATGTCCAATTTTTTACTTTTCTATTTGAGAAATTCAATCCTGACGCTGACGCAGTCATGAAAGCCGCGCAAAATTATGCTGCTGAAGCAAATGCCCGCAATTACGTTCGCCTGCAGCGTATTGTTGAAGCCCCAAGACAAGAATTATTTCGTCGCCTTAATCGCGCGAGCGAAGGCACTGCTGCGGTAGTGCAGATGCGTCGTGATCTTCTTCAGGTTTTGGATAAGAAACCTGAACTTACCGCAGTAGATTTTGATATGCGTCATCTTCTGTCGTCTTGGTTTAACCCGGGCTTCTTGAAAATGCATCGCGTTGATTGGAAGTCGCCTGCCGAAGTACTGGAAAAACTGATCAAGCACGAGGCGGTCCATGCTATTGATGGCTGGGATGATTTGCGTCGCCGCTTGCAGCCAGACCGCCGTTGCTTTGCATTCTTTCACCCGCAATTACCGAATGAGCCCCTGATTTTCGTTGAGGTGGCCTTGTTACCTGAAATTCCTTCTGTAATTACCCCTTTGGTTGATAAGAAGGCCGACACAGTTGATCAGGTAAACCAATTCAAGGTAGCCGCTTTTTATTCCATTAGTAACTGCGAGTCAGGTTTGCGTGGTGTTTCGATGGGTAACTTTTTAATTAAGCGCGTTGCCGAGCAACTGAAGGCAGAGTTTCCAGGTTTAAAAACGTTTGTGACGCTCTCACCTATTCCAGGATTTATAGATTGGGTTTCAGCTGGTGCTGGTTTTAGCGATGCCGTCTCAACAGAACGCTTCAAGCCAGCTTTGAGGGCTGCGCGTGATCAAGCATTGACCCATTTAAATTTAGACGCTAAGTCTTGGAGTGAGCGCTTAAGCGCTGGTTGGCATCCTGATGAGGCATCACAAAAAGAAAAAGATGCTTTGCTTTGTTTGGTAAGTATGTATTTAGGTTTGGGCTCAGCGGCGCGCGAAGGAAACCCGGTAGCAAAGTTTCATTTGGGCAATGGTGCAAAGCTGCATCAGATCAACTGGGCGGGAGATCTTTCTCGCAAAGGATTGCGTCAATCTGCTGGCTTGATGGTGAATTATCTTTACGATTTGGCTAATGTTGAAGAGAACCACGAACGCTTTGCTAACGGAGAAATTGTGTATTCCAAGGCGGTAGGACGCCTAATGCAGCCTTAAGAACGAAATTTAAGTGGAGAGACGCTCCTAAGCGATGGTTTAGTGGCAATCCCTTAGAATATGACATAAATAAGTCGGGTAATATAAAACTGACAATGTCTAAGTAGTTGAGTTTATAAAAACAAATATTTAATCAGGAGATTAAAAATGACAGATTCAAAAGATATCAGCCAATTGCGCCGTCAAATGCTATTGGGCGCTGCTGGAGCATCTCTTGCTTGCTACAACTTACCTACTTGGGCTCAAGACAGCAGTAAAAGTCTAAAAATATCCCATCAATTTCCGAGTGGCACAGATTTTCGTGATCGTCTATGTAAGAAGTTCGCAGAAGAGGTTACAAAAAGAACTAAAGGTGCATTGAAGTTTGATGTGTACCCCCAGTCCTCTCTCATGAAGACCAATGCTCAATTTAGTGCTTTACGTAAAGGCGCGCTTGATTTGAGTTTCTACCCAATGCCCTACGCTGGCGGTGAAGTTGTAGAAGCCAATATTGGCTTGATGCCAGCATTGGTAACAAGTTACGAGCAGGGCGCTCGCTGGAAGAACGCTGAAGTGGGCAAAATTTTGAATAAGGTCATGGAGTCCAAAGGCATCGTGATCGTCAGTTGGGTATGGCAAGCAGGTGGCGTAGCTACCCGCTCAGGCCCGATTATTGTTCCGGATGATATTAAGGGTGTTAAGGTGCGTGGCGGTAGTCGTGAGTTTGATGCCATGCTTAAAGCTGCTGGCGGATCAGTGATGACATCCATTCCTTCGAATGAAATCTATCAAGCAGTTCAGACAGGTTCATTAGAGGCAGCCTATACCTCCTCTGCTAGCTTGATGTCATTCAAGTTGGCTGAGTTAACGAAGAACTTCACCTCCGCTAAAAATAAATCTTACTGGTATATGTTGGAGCCCCTCATGATGTCAAAAATGGTGTTTGATGCTTTGCCTGCAAATCAACGCGACATCATTATGGCGGTGGGTGCAGATATGGAAAAATTTGGCACAGAGCAAGCTAAGTTAGATGATATTGATGCAGCGATTGCCTTTGCTAAGGCTGGCAATAAAGTATTTGAAATGGACATGTCTGTAGTGGACAAGTGGAAGGCAGTTGCTAAGTCTTCAGCCTGGAAAGAGTTTTCAGAGCGTAACGAAACTTGTGCTGCCATGATGCGCTCGGCAGAGAAGATTTCATAAAATGATGGCCCTTCTAAACGCTGCCGATAAATTGATGTCAGCGCTCAATAAATGCCTGGTTCTTCTTGGGTCCATCGCGCTAATGGCAGCAGCATTAATTCTGAGTTACAGCGTGATGTCACGAGGTTTATTTCATGCGGCTAATGACTGGCAAGATGAGGCCGCCTTGTTTTGCTTAGTGGGCGTTACTTTCATGTGCAGTTCTTATGTGCAAGAAAAACGCGGTCATATTGGCATTTCGGCAATCGAAGGATTACTCCCTCATCCTCTGAATCGTGCGAGGGTAGTTGTGATTGATATCATCTCTTGCCTCTTTTTCGCTTTCTTTGCGACAAAGACATGGGATTTACTCGTGGAAGCATGGGTGGATGGGCAAGTAACTAATTCCACTTGGGCCCCCTCATTATGGGTTCCATATTCCATGATGTTTATTGGAATGGTCTTGTTGACCATTCAATTATTTCTGCAGATTTTTATCAGAAAGCAGATAGCCTCTGATGTAGTTAGAGGAGGTCATTAACATGTCTATATTAACCATCGGTCTTTTGTTTGCGGCAGTGACTTTGCTGATTATGTTCTCGGGTATTTCTATTGCTTTTGCTTTGGGAATCGTCGCAATTATTTTTATGTACTTCTTTATGCCAGCATCTTCGCTCGACACTGTGGCGCAGAACGTATACGAGGAGATGTCCAGTATCACCTTAATGTCTATCCCATTATTTATTCTGAAGGGTGCGGCGATTGGTCGTTCGCGTGCTGGTAAAGATTTATACGATGCCTTGCATGTATGGATGGGTAAGGTTCCTGGCGGTTTGGGTGTTGCTAACGTCTTTGCTTGTGCGTTATTTGCAGCGATGGCTGGCTCTAGCCCGGCAACCTGTTCAGCAATTGGTAGCGCTGGTATTCCAGAGATGCGTAAGCGTGGTTATTCACCTGGGTTTGCAGCAGGCATTATTGCTGCCGGTGGAACGCTGGGTATTTTGTTGCCGCCGTCTATTACGATGATTTTGTACTCAGTTGCCGCAGAACAATCATTAGGTAGATTGTTTCTAGCTGCGATTGGCCCTGGAATCATGCTAGTCGTTTTCTTCTCTGCTTACACCATTTATCGCTTCCGTAAAGAGTATGCAAGTGCCTATGAAGCTTATAGCGTGAATGCGGTTCCGAATCCTATTTTGGATCGCCAGAACTACACTATGCAGCAAAAGATGAGTTCTTTACCAAGGGTGTTGCCATTCTTAGTGCTGTTGATTGGTGTGATGGTTGCGCTCTACGGCGGATATGCAACTCCCGCTGAAACAGCTGGTTTAGGCGCTGTATTTGCCTTCCTATTGATTGCAGTGATTTACAAGATGTGGCGCTTTAAGGATTTATATCCGCTTTTAGACGTCACCATTCGTGAATCGGCGATGTTGATGTTCATTATTGGCATGTCGCTGCTCTTTGCGAATGTGATGAGTTACCTGCACTTGAGTCAAACAGCCGCCCAAGCGATCGTTGATTTAGGCACTTCGCGTTGGGTCTTGTTAGCCGCTATCTTGCTGATGGTGATTGTGTTGGGCTTCTTCCTGCCACCTGTTTCCATTATTTTGATGACATCCCCTATCTTCTTGCCGCCTTTGCGTGCTGCAGGATTTGACCTGATTTGGTTTGGTGTAGTGATGACCATTGTTATGGAGACTGGTTTGATTCATCCGCCTGTCGGCCTTAATATTTTTGTGATTAAAAATATTGCTCCCGATATCACTTTGCGTGAAATCATTTGGGGTGTTATGCCTTTTGTTGTCATCATGCTTCTATCGGTGGTTTTGCTGTGTGTGTTCCCTGATATTGCTACTGGCTTACCAAATTGGGTGATGGGTACACCTCTAGTTTAAGAAAATCCCAAGAACACAAGGAAAGTTGTCATGAATTTGTATTCACTATTGGAAAAAGGTTTTCCAAAAGATAAAAAAGCCTGCGCAATTGAAACTCAGGATGGTTTGCTCTACTCTTGGAGTGATGTGGATCGGGCTACGGCCATGATGGCCAATCTGTTGAAGAATTTAAAACTTCCAAAAGGTTCGCGCATTGCAGTTCAGGTCGAGAAATCCCCTGAGGCCTTGTTTTTATATCTAGCCACTATTCGTGCTGGCTATGTATACCTCCCGCTGAATACTGCTTATCAAGCCGCAGAGATGCAGTATTTCATTGAGAATGCCGAACCTGCTTTGGTGGTTTGTAGCAGCAAGAATTTCGCCTGGGTATCGAAGGTGGCATTCAAAGCTGGCACTAAACATGTGCTTACCTTAGATGAAAACCGTACCGGCAGCTTGTTAGAGCGCTCTTCAGTTCAGAGCGATAAGTTCAAAACTGTCGCTACAAAAGATGATGATCTTGCCGCGATTCTCTATACATCTGGAACTACTGGTCGTAGTAAGGGTGCAATGTTGACCCATAAGAACTTGGGTAGCAATGCGCAAGTCTTACAAAAATTCTGGGGTTGGAAAAAAGGCGATGTCTTACTGCATGCTTTGCCTATCTTCCACGTTCATGGCTTATTTGTTGCTGCACATGGTGCCTTAATCAATGGCAGCAAAATGATTTGGTTGCCACGTTTAGATACAGCGCAACTCATTCACCACATGCCGAACTCAACTGTGATGATGGGTGTACCTACTTTCTATGTCCGCCTGCTTGCTGATAAAGGCTTCACGAAAACAGTGGCGCGCAATATGCGTTTGTTTGTCTCAGGCTCTGCGCCATTACTTACTGAAACATTCAATACCTTCAAGGAAGTGATAGGTCAGCCAATTTTGGAGCGCTATGGCATGAGCGAGACGGTGATGCTAGTTTCTAATCCATATAATGGGAGTCGCGTAGGCGGATCAGTTGGCCTGCCATTACCCGGTGTGAAAGTACGCGTTATTGGTGACGACAATAAGCTTTGTGGTGTTAATGAGATTGGCAACATTCAAGTCAAGGGCCCTAATGTATTTCCAGGTTACTGGCGTATGCCGGAGAAGACCGCTGAAGAATTTACTAAAGACGGTTGGTTCAAAACGGGCGACGTTGGTCGTTGGGGTGGTGAGGCTAACGGCGGCAAAGCGCCCAAAGAATATCTCTGTATCGTAGGCCGTAGCAAGGATCTGATTATTTCTGGCGGCTATAACGTTTATCCAAAGGAAATCGAGAGCTTTATCGATGATATGGATGGCGTAGATGAGAGTGCTGTGATCGGTATTCCGCATCCTGATTTTGGCGAGGCAGTTATGGCGGTAGTAGTGCCTAAAGCTGGCGCTAAATTAGATTCTCAGGCGATGATTGCTACTTTGAAAACCCAAATCGCGAACTTTAAAATACCAAAGCGCTTAGAAATTGTTGCGGACTTACCGCGTAATGCGATGGGTAAAGTGCAAAAGAATATTTTGCGTCAGCAATATACCGTTTAAAACCCGAATGCCTTGCGGCTTTCATTAAACATGAAGGCTGCAAGGAAAAATAACAGGATGCCGAAAACTCTTTTGAGTTGGGAGACATTCAGTTTTCTCGCTAACTTAGCACCAAGGGGTGCGGTAAAAATACTCACTGCCACGATGCAAGCCACGGCTGGCAAATAAACAAATCCCATGGAGCCTGCTGGTAGGTTTGGGTTGCCCCAACTACCGTAAATATATCCAAGGGTTGCTGCTGCTGCGATTGGGAACCCTAAGCCAGAAGAACTCGCCATGGCAATATGGGGCTTCACATTGCACCAAAGCATGAAAGGTACAGTAATAAAGGCGCCACCAGCGCCAACCAGACTGGATAAGACTCCAGCAAATGCACCAAATGAAAATAGACCAATAGGGCCTGGTAAGTCTCTACCGGATTTCGGTTTCTTATTGATCAGCATCTGAATCGAGGTATACACAATAAAGATGGCAAAGAAAAGCGAGAGCCAAGATGTTTTGAGCGCCTCGAAGAGTTCGCTGCCACCGATCAAGCCGCCGATCACCATCCCGGGACTTAAGGCGACTACTAGTTTCCAATCAATCGAGTTATGTTTGTGATGAGCCCAGATGGCAGATGAGGTTGTAAATAGAATGGTGGCCATGCCCGTGGCAATAGCCATATGAACAATGACATCTTGACTAAAGCCCAGATGATTAAAAACCAAAATCATGAAGGGCACCAAAATCATTCCACCGCCAATGCCAAGAAGCCCAGCTAAAAAGCCAGAGATGCTCCCACACAACATCAATAGTGCGATATCGCTTAGTGACATGAATTCCCCGCCTTAGCCGCTAGGCCGTCATCCTGAACCCTAAGGTTCAAGGTGGAACGGCTACTTTGCTTCGGGTGCATTAAGAAGTTCAGGGAGTAAACAGCTCGAAGCTGCCACTGTGAAGTTTCAAAACGCTCACGCCCACAATGTAAAGATCGTTCCGGATGCTTGCGCATCGGTTCAAGGAACTATTGGCCTTGGCGAACCAGGCAGGGAAAGGGTTTGCATCAAAGCATCTACTTGGGCTTCTAAAGATTTAATTTCCGTTTGGAGGCGAATCATATCTTCTGAGTTTGTTCCGGAAGTAGCGCTTTGCGCATCGGTTTCTGGAGCAGCATTTTTTAAAGTAATGAGATCGCCAGCAATTTTGAGGGCCGCCATCATGCTGGCACGTTCAATGCTACGATTACCGCCATTAATTGCCAGCTGAATTTGTTCATCCACTAATGTGCAAGCAGCACGAAGCAAGGGCTCGTGTTCAGCGCTGGTTGCGAGCGCTATTTTTTGACCAGCAAGAGTTACCTCAATGCGTAGTTGGCTCATTGTCGTCCTCTGAGTTTGTTGGGGGGGTTGCCTCACCAAGTAAATTCAATTGGCGTCCATCACTCTGCTCTGGCAGCCTGCTCAAAATATGTTGAATCCGTTTTTGGGCATCTTCGATCTTGCCCTCAAGTTGAGTGCGATTCTGGTTGAGGTTTTTTACTGCCTCAGCAATCAGTTGCAACTTATCAGCCACACGCTGAACTATCGCGGACAGATCGTCAGCCGATATATCGCTGGAGGAAGAGGGGGTTTGCTCGCTCATACTGGCATTGTAGCCTCGACTGCAAACCCTTTGTAGATCGGCCTAGTTTTAGTTGGAAACTGGCCAAACCCAGTGAGAAGGCGGCATGACCCCCAAGTTGAGGGTCACTAGTAAACCAAGTCTACTTCATGGCATACCGGATGCCGGCAAAGATGTTTGATCCCATAGGGTTATATCCATAGGTTAACTGATACTGCTTATTAAAGATGTTGTTCCATCGAGCAAAGACGGTCCAGTTCTTCTCAATTTCATAGCTGGAATAGAGGTTGAAAATTGAGTACCCACCAAGGGCGCCGCTGAAGGGTGAATTCGTTAGGACATCATTTCCCGAAAAATCTTGGGTTTGACCTGAAAAGGTTCCACCAAAACCCGTAATGAATTTCTGGTAGTTATATTCAATAGTTGCATTTCCGAGCGTGCGAGCCTGCTTGTAAAGCCAAGTATTTTTCGTAGCATTTTCTGGATTCTGCTGTGTGACAGAGCCTTTTAGTACGAAGTTTGCTAGTTGTGCATTTCCTCCGAATGAGATGCCGGTGATGTGAGCAAATCCAACATTACCTGCGCATCCCCATGTATCGCTAGCAGGACAACCAGACATGGTTCCTTGAATTAAATTGGTGATGCTATTGTCAAATGCAACTAAATGAGCTTCATAGGCCCGAGTATCAAAGTGCAGCCCTACTTCGGTATTTTTGTTTTTCTCGGGGAGTATGTTTGGCATTCCATAGCTTGGATAGTAGAGGTCATTAAAAGTTGGCGCCCTAAAACCAGTCCCATAGTTGATGTTAGCTCGCCACTCTTTGGTGAAAAAGTACCCATAGGAAATCGCGCCTGTGGTCTGCGGCCCATATCCGGTAATACTATCGTTACGAATCGACAGATTGGCGAGGTTGTTGCCCCGTTTCAATTGATAGGATCCAGCCACTGAATTTGTATTACGTGTTTGATTGAATCCCGTTGGTGATGCTGTTGAACCGCTTACTCCAAAGTTGCCNTCTGCGACAGCATCGTATTGATAAGAGTTAACACTTTGTGTCCTACGTTCGGCTACTAGTTGAAAGAGGTCTGGCCCAACAAAAATATCGTTTTGCCAAGTGTAGATATTTTGTTTCGTATTTGCATAGGGACTGTATGCGGGGCTGTATTGGGTAGCGCCTTGGATGGATTGTCCATTGTTGTTTGATATGGATGCCTGTAATGAGCTATTCCAAATTTCAGTAATTTGATTCTTTGAAAATAAAGTATAGATTCCCATTTGTGAAACGGAATTTTGATTCTGTTGTGCACCTGGAGTCCCACACGGACTGGTCCCGCAGTTGTAGTAAGAGCTATTGTTGTAATAATCAAGCATGTTGAAGCCGGGTATTTGAGAATTCATACGACTTTGCATCATATGAAAGCCAATTATTTGCCCCTTCGACCATTCTTGTGAGAGTTTGCCTGTGATTGCATTTTGGACATATCCAGTTTTCATTGCCGTCATCCCATAAGGGTTGTTATTGGCAACGGTATTAAATCCAGTGGACAAAGTTTCACTCACCCCTAATGAGTAACGAATTTTTTGCTCACCTTCGGTTGAGCCGTAAATGCTGGTATCGCTAATACTTGTGCCATAGGTACCATAACCTGTTGAGACGCTTACTTTCGAGGGGCCTTCGCCATCCTTAGTAAAGATTTGTACTACGCCACCAATGGCGTCAGATCCATAAAGACTGCTTTGAGGTCCAAAAACGATTTCGATATGATCAATTAAGGGTAGTGGAATAGATTCCCATGTGGGGCCACCGTTTAATGCTGAGTCAGAACGAACACCATCAATCAAAACCAGGCTTTGGGCATTTGTAGTGCCGCGTAGAAATACGCTTGCCCCTATGCCGCCACCGCCATATCCATTTGAAATTTGCACACCACGTTGCCTTTGTAGTAAATCTACCAAGCTTGTTTGGCCTGCTTGTTTGATTTCCTCGGGGCCAATGTAGTCGTAATCTGCTAGTACGTTATTTGCCAAAGTAGGCGCGCGATTGGCTGTGATAATCACTGGATCCATTGGGTTTGGTGCGACTGCTACCGAAACGCTGGAATTATTTTGTGCAAGTACCGCTGTACTTAGGGTGATTACCGCGCCACAAAGTAGGGCNCTTAAAGCCTTGTTACTAAATTGCTGCTGCATGATGAACCTTCTGCCTTCGAATCACCTAGCTAACTTCCCCGTAAGCTGGGTCGAACAGAATTTCACCTTTTGAGTGATCGAGCGTCAATTGGACATCTTGGCCTGCTGGCTTGGGATGCTTCATCGGCGCGCGAAGATCCCCGTCCGCAAAATTCCACCTGTCTTGGCCGGTATCCGGGCTAGTAAATCTCAGAATCTGACCTTCCCATGCAATTGACATGCACAGTGGCTTTTTCAGACTCCTGACATCCCCATTTTTCAATTGAGGATGTATTTACCTACCGTTGCGGGGGCAGCACACGTTTAGTGTTTCCCGTTTAACTCTATTGCATTGCAATAAGGCACCACGACACACCAATTCTAGCCTAAGCATCTAGCTGAAAACCTGATTTAGATCATAAAAAGCCTACAATATAAGGTCTAGGATTAAGGATTCATGACAGCATTAGACAAGCACCTCGAAAAAAACCTGATTCGCTTACAACTGAGCCAAAACTCAGTGCTAAAAAGCCTGGANCAGGCAAGCATGACTGAATTGGAGCGTCATTTAGAGATCTCCGACCTCAGAAAGGGCGACATTTTGCTTCATCAGGGTGATCACCAAATGGAGCAGTACTTCGTGCTNGACGGCATTCTGAAGCGGATCGTTTCGAGTGCGGATGCCAAAGAGATGATTTTGCGATTTGCTATCGAAAAAGATATTGAAACAAGCTATGCTGCTTGGCGCCTAAAGACAGCCGCCCCATACAGCATTGCCTCGGTTACCAAGGCGCGCGTGGCGCGCATGCCTATGAAGAAGTGGGCCGAGTTCTTAGATCAGCATAAGCAACTGAAAGAGAGCTTTGAATTTGAGGTGATGCGTCTGATGAGCGAAATCATGGCTCACACCATTACCTTGCATATGCTTGATGCCCCAGGCCGAGTTGAGCGTTTTCTGCGCAAATATGTGGACTTATTTGAGCTCCTCCCTAAAAAAGAGTTAGCAGCCTATTTAAATCTCTCCCCAGAGACTTTAAGCCGCTTAAAAACCAAGCATAAAGAGCTCTTTATTTAAGCGCTAAACCTTGAATTTACTGGATTTCAAGGGAAATTGACCGAAGTCAATGATGAACCACACCCCCGAGCCTAAGATTCACCTCTGCCCAAGTGAGGCGCATGTAGCCTTGTGATGCAATTGATAACTGAAAACAACTACTTATATGACAACAGACAACCAAAACACACAATTAACTGACGGCTTCCATCTCGTCATTGACGCTCTTAAGGCGAATGATCTCAATACGATTTTCGGACTCGTTGGCATTCCAATTACTGACTTGTGCCGTTTAGCTCAAGCCGAAGGAATGCGCTTTATCGGTTTCCGTCACGAACAACATGCTGGTAACGCTGCTGCGATTGCTGGTTATATGACNCAGAAGCCTGGTATTTGTATGACGGTTTCTGCACCTGGTTTCTTGAACGGTTTGACAGCACTTGCTAATGCCACTGTGAACTGCTTCCCAATGATTTTGATTAGCGGCTCAAGCGAGCGTGAAATCGTTGACTTGCAACAAGGCGACTACGAAGAGATGGATCAGCTTAATGCAGCTAAGCCATATTGCAAAGCGGCCTACCGCATCAACCACGTTGAGGATATCGGTATCGGGTTTGCTCGTGCGATTCGTGCAGCAGTTTCTGGTCGTCCAGGCGGAGTGTATTTAGACTTGCCAGCGCAGTTGCTCAGCCAAACTATGCCCGTTGCAGAAGCTAAGAAATCCATCTTCAAAGTCATCGATCCAGTGCCACGTCAAATTCCAGCGGCCGATGCTGTTGAGCGTGCTTTGAATGTGTTGAAGGGCGCTAAGCGTCCTTTGATTCTCTTGGGTAAAGGCGCTGCTTATGCACAAGCTGACAAAGAGATTTGTGACTTGGTTGAAAAATCCGGTATTCCTTACTTGCCAATGTCGATGGCTAAAGGCTTGTTGCCTGATAACCATCCACAATCTGCTTCTGCAGCGCGTTCATTTGTATTGGCTGAGGCTGATGCGGTGATGTTGGTTGGTGCGCGTCTGAACTGGTTGTTAGCGCACGGTAAAGGCAAGACTTGGGGTAAAGATCCTAAAAAATTTATCCAAATAGATATTCAGGCAAACGAAATTGATAGCAACGTGCAAATCGATGCACCATTGATTGGTGATATTGGTTCATGCGTTGGTGAACTCCTGAAAGGTATTGCTGCCGTTCCTAAGCCAAGCGTCGAATGGATCGCNGCGATTACCGAGAAGAAAAATAAGAACACCGCGAAGATGGCAGAAACACTCGCAAAAGAAACTACACCAATGAACTTTCATGGTGCTTTGCGTGTGATTCGTGATGTGATCAAGAAGAACCCAGATGTGAACTTGGTAAACGAAGGCGCTAATACGCTCGACTATTGCCGTGCAATCGTTGATATGTACAAGCCACGTAAGCGTTTTGACTCAGGCACATGGGGCATTATGGGTATTGGTATGGGTTACGCCATCGGTGCTGCAGTCACTAGTGGTTTGCCAACGATCGCAGTAGAAGGCGATAGCGCATTCGGCTTTAGTGGCATGGAATTGGAAACAGTTTGCCGTTACAAGCTCCCAATCACAACAGTGGTCTTTAACAATAATGGNGTATATCGCGGTACTGACGTCAACCCAACGGGTGGTGCAGATGTTGCACCAACCGTATTTGTTAAAGATGCTCGTTACGACAAGATGATTGAAGCGTTTGGTGGCGTTGGTTACTACGTTACTACTCCAGCAGAATTAGAAGCAGCATTAACAGAGGCNATTGCNGCTGGTAAACCAGCGCTGATTAACGCTGTGATTGATGAAACGGCGGGTACAGAGAGTGGGCGNTTGACGAATTTGAACCCATCTGCTGGCGCTACCAAAAAAGCATAGGTTGAGTAATTAAGTTAGTAATAGATACGTAATATTGAAAAGCTACATTAAGAAATAATTTAAGGAGAAACAAACATGACTAAACCATTAGACGGTATCCGCATCATCGATTTCACACACGTGCAAGCTGGTCCTGCATGTACCCAGTTGTTAGCTTGGTACGGCGCTGACGTTATTAAAGTAGAGCGTCCAGGCTCTGGCGACGTAACCCGTAGCCAATTGCGNGACATTCCNGGTGCTGATGCTTTGTACTTCACGATGTTGAACGGTAATAAGCGGTCTTTGACGCTCGANACTAAAACTCAAGAAGGTAAAGAAGTTTTAGAGAAGATGATCAAGGCTTCTGACGTAATGGTTGAGAACTTTGGTCCAGGTGCTTTAGACCGTATGGGCTTTAGCTGGGCGCGTATTCAAGAACTGAACCCAAAAATGATCATGGCTTCTGTAAAAGGTTTTAGCGATGGTCACTCATACGAAGACTTGAAAGTATATGAAAACGTTGCNCAGTGTGCTGGTGGCGCTGCTTCGACAACAGGTTTCTGGGATGGCCCTCCTACAGTTTCTGCTGCCGCTCTGGGCGATAGCAACACTGGTATGCACTTGGCGATCGGTATTTTGACTGCATTGATGCAGCGTCAAAAAACTGGCAAGGGTCAAAAAGTATCTTGCTCAATGCAAGATGCCGTATTGAACCTGTGCCGTGTNAAATTGCGTGATCAACAACGTTTGGACAAAATTGGTTACTTNGAAGAGTACCCACAGTATCCACACGGTTCATTCACTGACGTAGTTCCACGTGGCGGTAACGCTGGTGGCGGTGGTCAGCCAGGCTGGGTTTTGAAGTGTAAAGGCTGGGAAACAGATCCAAACGCATACATCTATTTCACGATTCAAGGTCACGCTTGGGAGCCAATTACCAAAGCAATTGGCAAGCCAGAGTGGGCAACTGATCCAGCTTATATGACTGCAGAAGCGCGTCAAGACAAGATTTTTGACATCTTCGCAACGATTGAAGAGTGGCTCAAAGACAAGACTAAATATGAAGCTGTGGACATCCTCCGCAAGTTTGATATTCCTTGCGCGCCTGTATTGTCAATGAAAGAATTGGCAAACTCACCAGACTTGCGTAAGAGCGGTTCTATTGTTGAAGTTGACCACAAAGTACGTGGTAAATATTTGACAATCGGCAGCCCAATCAAGTTCTCTGATTTGGAAATTGAAGTTGGTCCATCACCAGTTTTGGGTGAGCATACTGATGAAGTGTTGGCAGACCTCGGCTATAGCGCTGATGANATCGCTAAGCTGCACACAGCTAAGGCAGTTTAATAANTACAAAGCATTAATTTGTACAAGCTTTAAGGCGCTCCTAGTGAGCGCCTTTTTTATTGCATAACTTTTAATTTCCTATGAATTCGCAAAAGTCTTTAGACTGAGAATATGAAAACATCCATTGATCTCCATCAACTGCTAGATTCCATTNGCGATGCAGTGATTGTGTCTGATGCCAATGAAAAGATTGTGCTTTGGAATTCTGCTGCTACACGCATTTTTGGTTACACCGAAGCAGAGGCNCTCGGCAACACCCTTGATCTGATCGTTCCTGAACGTCAGCGCCAGAGGCATAACGAGGGCTACAGTAAGTCAATGGCAACTGGCACCACTCGTTATGGCACCTCTTTATTGAAGGTGCCCGCAAAGCACAAGAATGGAGATGCTTTATCTATTGCATTTACCGTAGGAATGCTTTTTGATGAGAATCATAAGGCTACTGGAGTGGTTGCTGTGATCCGTGACGAAACCGAGCGATTTGCGCAAGAGCGAGCCCTAAATAAACGCTTGTCTGATCTTGAAAATCCTCAGTCTNAGCTCAATATAGGCAATACAAGGCTTTAAATACAAGGCCTTAGTNGCAATCATGCCCAAAAGCTGGGCATCCTGTATTTGCCCCAATTCCCGACTGGTAAAATTAGTTTTATTAAAAATTCAATTTTATTAGGACTTAAACCATGGCAAAAGCACTAGAGGGGGTGAAAATCCTCGACTTTACGCATGTTCAATCGGGGCCGACTTGTACTCAGTTATTGGCTTGGTTTGGGGCTGATGTAATCAAAGTAGAAAAATCGGGCGAGGGTGATGCTACTCGCGNCCAATTGCGCGACATTCCTGATGCTGATAGTTTGTATTTCACGATGTTGAACCANAACAAGCGTTCCATCACTGTGAATACCAAAACCCAAAAAGGTAAAGAAATTCTCGAGCGCCTTATTAAAGAGTGCGATGTGCTGGTGGAAAACTTTGCCCCTGGTGCCTTAGATCGCATGGGATTTACTTGGGAACGTATTCAAGAGTTAAACCCAATGATGATTATGGCCTCTGTAAAAGGTTTCGGTCCTGGCCCATACGAGGATTGCAAGGTTTATGAAAACGTTGCTCAGTGCGCAGGCGGTTCAGCATCTACTACTGGTTTTGATGATGGCCCTCCGATGGTGACGGGTGCGCAAATTGGTGATAGCGGTACCGGTTTACATTTAGCATTGGGGATCGTGACTGCGCTGTATCAACGTACGCATTCTGGTCGNGGCCAAAAGGTGTTGGCCGCAATGCAAGACGCTGTTTTAAATCTCTGTCGCGTGAAGTTACGTGATCANCAACGCTTGGACCGTAACGGCACGATGCAAGAGTATCCACAGTATCCCAATGGAACCTTCGGCGACGCTGTACCTCGCGCTGGCAATGCCTCTGGCGGTGGCCAGCCAGGCTGGATTTTGAAGTGCAAAGGCTGGGAAACCGACCCTAATTCATATATTTATGTGGTTGTTCAGGCCCCAGTATGGGAAGCTATTTGCAAGGTCATTGGTCGCGAAGATTGGATCACTGATCACAATTTCTCATCAGCCATGGCACGCTTGCCACGCTTGATGGAAATCTTTGCTGAGATTGAGAAGTGGACCATGACTTTAACTAAGTTTGAAGTGATGAATGTCTTAAACAAATACGATGTTCCTTGTGGACCGATTTTGTCCATGAAAGAAATTTCTGAAGAGCAATCATTGCGAGATACCGGAACCGTAGTTGAAGTGGATCATCCGATTCGCGGCAAGTATTTGACCGTAGGTAATCCCATCAAGATGTCTGATAGCGAAACAGTTGTGACGCGTTCACCATTACTTGGTGAGCATACCGATGAGATTCTTAGCGAGCTTGGTTTTACTACTGATGAGTTGATCTCATTACGTCACGATAAGGTGATCTAAGATGAGGGTTGCTTTGATTGGAAGTGCAGATTTTGGCAAGGCCGCTTTAGAGGCTTTTTTGGATCGCGGCGATGAAGTGGTTGCAGTCTTTTGCCCTCCTGATAATCCCAAATCAAGCAAACCAGAAGTATTAAAAGAGGCAACGATTGCAAGGGGCTTAAAGCCTTTGCAGTTTGACTCCTTAAAGGGTCCTGAAGCAGCCCAAGCGATGATTGATAGCAATGCCGATATCTGTGTGATGGCATATGTATTGCAGTTTGTGCCTCAAGAGCTGGTCAAGATTCCACGTCACGGCACTATTCAGTACCACCCATCCTTATTACCTCAATATCGTGGCCCTAGCGCCATCAACTGGGCAATTGCTCTAGGTGAAGAAAAGACTGGTTTAACGATCTTCCGCCCAAGCGATGGCTTGGATGAGGGCGCAGTAATTTTGCAAAAAGAAGTGGCAATTGGACCTGATGACGCGCTCGGAAAGATTTACTTCGACCATCTTTTTCCAATAGGCATTAAGGCTTTGTTAGAAGCTGCAGATCTCGTGGTGGCAGAAAAGCATACCGANGTTATCCAAGATGAATCGCTTGCAAACTACGAAGGTTGGTTTGATGTAAACGCTGCGCAGATTCATTGGTCGACTCANATTTCTCAAACATATAACCTCATCCGTGCCTGTAATCCAGCTCCTGGAGCATGGACAAAGTTTGGCGAGCAAAAGGTGCAGATTTACGATTGCCATAAACATGTTGCGCAAACTTTTGGCGCGGTTAAAGGCAAGCCGGGTGAGCTTACACAAATTACGCTAGATTCATTCTTCGTGAGTTGTCATGGTGGGCAGATTGAAGTACTGAAGGCTAAGGGCGCAGCTGGCAAGGTCACTGGCGCAGAGCTGGCTAAAGAATTAAACCTTGAAGTAGGGCAATTCTTCGCGTTGTAATTTGTGTCGTATAGCATTCATCCTAGAACATCTATCGATTTACAGAAGGATGATGGTCAGAGGGCTCTTTGCGATCCAAAATAGTCTCTAGATATAAAAAAACCACTCCGAGGAGTGGTTAAACCAAAATCACTTGCATAATTTTGGGGAGACAGTTTTATTCTCTTTCATTCTAGATATCAGTAGTTGATCTATATCAAGTTGGATCTAACAATTTCCTGTTTTTCTTCGTACAAATCTGTATGAAGAGGATTAAGCCACTTAGACTTCTAAGTTATCAATCAAACGAGTCTTGCCTAGTTTGGCCGCAGTCAGAATAACCAAGGGTTCACCAGCTTGTAGATTTTCGTTGTTAGAGGGAGCTAAGTCACTTTGTTGACGAATAGAAATGTAATCGGGCTCCCAGCCACGGCCAGCTAATTGTGCAACAGCCTTCTTTTCAATGGCAGATAGTGCGTCAATATTACGTTCTTTTAAGTCCAAGACTTGATTGCGGACTTCATTGAGTAATCTTTGTAGCTCAGGAGCCTCGGCACGCTCCGCTGTAGAGAGATAGCCATTACGTGAGGAGAGAGCTAGGCCATCTTCAGCGCGAATGGTTTCAGCAGGAATGATGTCAACGGGTAGAGCAAATTGTTTTGCCATCTGACGAATGATCATTAGCTGCTGATAATCTTTTTTGCCAAACACAGCAACCTTAGGCTGTACGCAAGAAAAGAGTTTGAGGACGACAGTGCAAACTCCTTTAAAGAAGCCAGGGCGAAATTCGCCTTCAAGGATATCGCCCAGTTGTTGCGGTGGATCTACGCGGTATTCCTGAGGTTGCGGGTACAGATCGCGCTCAGTAGGGGCAAACAGAATGTAGACACCTTCTTTTTCCAGCTTGTCGATGTCCGCCTGCATGGTGCGGGGGTAGCTATCAAAATCTTCATTTGGTCCAAACTGTAAGCGGTTCACAAAGATACTGGCAACAACCGGGTCGCCATGTTGTCTGGCAAGGCGCATTAAGGAGAGATGACCCTCGTGCAAGTTGCCCATCGTTGGTACAAAAGAGGCGCGGTTTTGACCGCGCAAGTGATCACGCAATTCATTAATATCGCTAATGATTTTCATGCAATTGGGGTGTAAGCAAGGCGTACATAAATTGGTGCGTAAGGCTCGGCTTGGGTAATTTCCACGAGGGCTTCGCGCGAAAGCTCAAGCATCGCAATGAAGTTCACAATGACTACTGCCACGCCACCACCTGAATGAATCGCCTCTTCGAATAATTCTCCGAACTCGACAAAGCGCGTGCTTTGTAAGCGACGCAAAATACGTGTCATAAAGTCTCGCACTGACAAAGCTTCGCGAGTAATGGTGTGATGTTGGTTGAGTGTGGCGCGGTGAAGTACGTCACGCCAGGCCATTTGCAAGTCATCCACATTCACTTCCGGCCAAGTAACAGCAACAGTAGTGTCGACATAGCCATGCGCTATTTGGAAGTCACGACCATGCTGTGGAATCTGATCAATCTCTTGCGCAGCAAGCTTCATACGTTCATACTCAAGTAAGCGACGCACAAGCTCTGCGCGTGGATCATCCACTTCTTCATCGCTATCTGCTTTTTTCATCGGCAGTAGCATGCGCGATTTAATTTCAATCAGCATTGCTGCCATTAAAAGATACTCAGCAGCGAGTTCTAAATTCGTATGGCGAATTTGGTCGATATAACTCAGGTACTGTTGGGTCACCTGTGCCATCGGAATATCGAGAACGTTAAAGTTTTGCTTGCGGATCAAATACAGCAGGAGATCTAGAGGGCCTTCAAATGCTTCTAAGAAAATTTCCAGCGCATCGGGTGGAATATAAAGATCGGTAGGGAGCTTAAATAGTGGCTCGCCATAAAGCTTTGCGAAAGCAGCGGACATCCCATCCGTTTCGGACGGGGTGCTGTCTAGTAAATCCGATATCGGCTGTGTACTCGGTTCAGTCATTCGAATAAACGTAAGCGCGTTGCTTCAACTTCGCTGCTTTTGCGCGACGTAAATCTTCGGTGCTCAGTGGCTCTTTATCCCAGAGGAGTGAGCGACCAGCTTGCTGATCTGCCTCGAGGTGTGGTTTCTCGGATTTGAGTTCATTTAAGAACTGTGTGAATTCGGATTGATAACGTGCCATCATAGTTCCTAAAATTCTGAATTAATTCAATAACTTATAAAATTTACCCCATGACTACAACGGGGCTAGAACTATCATTATTAACGATTTTTCATCCAACTTAGTCGACTTTTCCGCTGCCCGACTGAAATAGGTGGTTTTTTAGAGGTTTGTAGCTAGCAAAGCCTCAATTTGAGCAGTCTCTACGCGGGTCATGAGGTGTTTGTAGGTATTGATAGGATTCTTGCTGGAAAGAGGCGTATGCACGGCATTCCAGTCCATCGTTGGCAAGGATAAGAACGCCTCAACGCCAGCTACAACCTGCGGCAAGACTGGCTTCAAATACAGACTGAGCATTCTGAAGGCTTCTAATGTAACGCTACAGACACTTTGTAGATCTGCTTCGCGTGCCAGATCTTTGGCAATTTCCCAGGGCTTATTGCCATCAACAAAAGCATTGACCTTATCGGCAAGTTCCATGATGGTACGCAATGCCTTGGCATA
>JGI26470J50227_1000084_pt1 | contig 44561 bp, 58 predicted proteins | sample FreactTroBogLake_FD_50227 | JGI IMG/M metagenome (IMG submission 50227)
ATAGACACGAGGCTTGTGATTATCTTCAACTTCTTCATACATTGAATAACGTCGTTTTAATCCTTGAACTCTAAATCCAGGTTTTGATTTATCAACAAGTAATCTTGGATGTACAGTCTTGATAAGATATACTGGATTTCCTGCAGAGTCTTCAATCTTTGCTATTGCAAGACCTAAGCCATTTTTTGGTTCTCTTGGAGGACCATTCTCGCCTTTGAGTATAAAATCTGTGTTATGTAGTTTAGCAATATCTCTGCCATTTTGTCTTACTGCTTTTTCGATGATTTCATAAATTTCTTCAACATCAACACTACGCTCGCCTTTTCTATCTAGACGTTCGATAGCATGATGTGAGATGAAGACTGGCGCACCCATTATATCGATGCCTTCTAATTCTTCGCCTCTGCTGTAATCAGTTGCTTCAGTTAGATCATAGAACTTACCATCAATTTCTTTCTTAAGATCAGCAATTGCTTCATCTTCGCTGCGACCCTTGTTGATTAAGGTTTTCACTGCACCGTCAATTATGGTCTTTGGCTTCTTGATTTTCTTAGCTTCGTTTACATTTTCATTAGCCCTGCTGAACTTGTAACGCTTTTCACCAGCTTGGAAATCTTCGTGATCTTGATCTAGTTTATAACCTGGCAAATAACGTCCTATGTTCCTTGCGATCATATCATAAAGCTTGATCCTGCCGCCTTCGCTGCTTTTACCGCCAAACTCTATGCTATCTGGTGCAAACTTCTTTACATACATGCTCACTACCGCGCCTACTGTAGCAAATATCCTGAAAGCATCACCTTTGCCAGTGACTGCGATAGTTGGTTTAGCTTGATCTGTTTCATCAAAAAAGCCAACTTCCACTGTGCCAGGATCAGCAGTTTCCTGCGTGATGCGTATCTGTATGCGTGATCCGCTATCAGTCTGTGGAATTATAGCTACAAACTTTTCAGCACGGTTTGACTGTATTATTGGTTTGTAAGGTTGATCAGCAACTTCTGTTACTGGTGTTTCAACATCCCATGGATTAATTCCAACTTGCCTATCTAATAGATTACTGCCATCTGCATTACCACCTGGACCAGCAGCAAAAGCAAACCCATCTTCATTGGCCTTCTTCTTGCCGCGGCGCATATTCAACTGCCAACGAGCTAACTGTCCTTTACGACCGTTAGCATGACTAGCTTGCTCTAATTCTGACATTGTAGCATGTTTTGGGATACCATGTCTCTGACTATCACCTGAACGTCCTGGACCTTTGCCATCGGCAAAATTCTCACCAAACTTTTTTTTCGATATATCAATATAATGTTTTAAATTCTTAGCAATATTAGACATTGCAATATCAGTAGCAGTTTCGATATCTTGATTTTTTTCAAATTCTACTTTAACACCACGACTAATTTGACGATGTACTTCAGCAGGTGTAGTTATATGATGCTGTGCAATCTCTTTAACTGAAGGAAAAACATAATAGCTTTCTTCAATACTTTCACTTAGTCCCATTGCCTTACGCAGTGTTGGATATAATTGATCTTGTACTAGTTCTGCTAATTTTGGATTAATTTTTGGTCCCAATATACTACGAACAAATGCTTCGGGATCTCCATCTGTAACATTTCTGCGAGCATTTGTAGCACTTGCTAAACGAGGGCTGATAGCGAAATCTAAAGGTTGAAAGAAAAATCCTTTGCCTATTTTCAAAGCGTCTGGATTCTTCTGACCATGTGCATTACCACTCTTAATCATCTCTCCGTAACTGGCCATGTCGTCTTCACCAGCAACAAAGGTAGCAGCATGATAGCCTTTCTTATATAACCAAGTGGCAGCAACTAATGGAGTTTTGATACTGGGATCAACTATAAGATGTCCTTTAGTTTCAGGAAATAATGCCTGTATCCACCATACTTTTTGTTCGTATGTCAGTGGATTCTTTTCATCACCAGTCTTGCTACTAACAAATAGAAACCAATCACATCCTTGCTTTTGTGCTTCTTTTTGAAGTGTTTGTATTAAAGCATGATGTCCAAAATGTGGAGGATTTAGTCGGCCAAATGTAAAGACTGCTTTTTTAACTGGTTCATCATCAAGTTCATCTATACGCATGATAAGGCCTATTCTATAGCATATTTATCTTAATGTTTGTCTATTGTTTTTTGTTCTGTTCGCCATTTTTTAGCAGAGTTTGACATTTTCTTTTTAGTTTCTATAGAATGAAATTTAGCTGTCATGAAGGAAGTTGGCAGCACTAAATTTTTGACGATCAACTGCTTTTACGGGGCCTGTTCCTGTGTGAACCAAATAACCTTCTTGTCCTAGCTCGCCTTGAATTGAACCTTGCAGAGGTGCTGGATGGCTATCAAGTAGTTTAACAATATGATCCTTAACCCGCATAATGCCAATGAATGCCTGACACAATACTTTATATCCACCTGCATTAGCTTTTAAATGTGCTGCAATATTTTGTTGCATACTGGCACTTACTTTTGCACCAGCCATCCATTCGATAAAGTCAGCCCCAAAATTACTAAAATCTCTTGCTTTGACTTTAGCATTGACATACTTTTGAAATATTTGAGGAAAGCTACTGATTTTAGCAGCAGACAATGCTGACTTATCTAATAGCTTATCAATTGCTGCACCGTTACTAGTAATAAATGTTTCTAAAGATTTTAGATCAGGCGGAATCTTTACCTTAGGAGGTACACTAAATTGATCGTCGATTACCAGCAAAGGCCCAGATGGATTTACTCCGCGTATCTTATTAATGTGCTTACCAGGTTGTCCCGGAGCAGCAAAGTAACTGTGTGCTACAATACCTGAGGTACTAGCACCAATACGCTTACCTAGATCACTTGTTACTGGTACTGTATATACAACTGTATTTGGTTGAAATACAAAGTTTTCGCCTTGCACAGCAGGACGTTGCGAATAGAGTAAATCACCAAATAACCAACCTTTGAAGCCGCCAGTCAAACTTGCTTGAAACTGTGGCCATAATGCAGTCATCATAGCAGTAAGTTCTTCTCTGCCGCCGCCTTTACGCTGAGCATAAATGTCTGCAAGTTCTTGAGGACTACGAGGAATAATTCCTTTGGCAAACATATGTTTGTCTGCCATACCAAATCCTTTTTCATCCTGCCCCCAAACAATAGCAGGTTTACCATCAGGTTTAATTGATATTGTTTCGGGGTGTGATGCCATTTGCTGTATTGATTTAATGGCTAATTTAGCACCCGTAGATCCCATGGAAATTACCATGTCTTCTGGATGCGAGATTCTAGCGTTCTCCAGACTATAGTTGCTGTCATCAGCTTCGGTAAGGAAATCTCGTGCTCGCATTTAATATTTATATCACATTACAAGTTTTCTAGCAACCACATATATGTTGGAACACTAAATGTAAATTTCCAATCGCCATTCATACCAAAGCTACGCTTACCTTCAAAAAGAGGTGGGTGATTTCCGCCGTCGCTATTGTTAGTATGATACTTGCCAAGCTTAATAGCAATATTTCCAAGATCAATGTTATCAATCAATACACCATCAATTGATAAGATTTGATCTTTAACAATGTTACCTGCGTCATCCAAAATAGTATGGCGCTTGCCAATGTTCTTTCCACGATAAGAAATAGTTAATGTATGCTCGCCTGGTTCTAGTTCACCTTTCCAAGTAACGGATTTAAATTCATTATCCGCTTCTTTTTCAAGAACTCGTCCGGCACCGATAAGTTGATCATCAATCATTACCGTAAAAGCAGGCGGATCATTATGCCACTCACTGCATAGCTTGATCTCAATTTCTACTTCTTCCTTCATGCTACATCCTTATCAATAATTTCAATATCGTCAGTATCTGACAGGTCTAGTTCAATCTTAGGCGGTTCTGTAGTTGGGTGAATTGGCCCGCCATTCGAAGCTTGATTCGTTAGTACACTCTTAAGCTCGTCGAGATCGCCTGCATACTTGTGATATCCAGTATGATCTAGCTTAATGCCAGTATCGGCAAATACCTTGCCACCCATCATACGCCAAAGATAACAGAATGTCCAATCTTCTGACAGATAATTTCCATCAGGATCAATCATTGTATCAAATAGGCCGTACATTAGTGGCTCGTACTGCTGGCCAATTCCAATGTTATCACGATACTTTAGTTCAGGATGAGCAGCAATCATCTTTTCAATAACTTCACGTCTGATCAACATAAAGCCTGTACCAAGTGTACTAACTTCTACTAGATCACCTTGCATAATAGGATTTGGTACAGTATTAATGACATAACGAATTGGAATACGCTTCATTGGGTACACGCCACCAACAATGTCCTGATTAGCACATAGTAGTCGTAGAATTGATTCAGCATCAAACCCAAGATCAGCATCAATAAACATCAAATGTGTTGCAGTTTGATTGAACAAGAACTTAGCAACTAGGTTATTGCGTCCTCTTGTGATTAAACTTTCATTAACCATAGTGTCGATGCTATAATTAATACCCATCTTTGCTGCAATGATGCTGAACTTAATCATACTGATAAAAGTTGCTTCATTGCAAACGCCATTATACATAGGTAAGCAAAAATGAATATGTGTTGTACGTAGGTAAGCTAAAATTTCGGGAGGCAAGCCGAAAGTATCTGCGTTCTGTTCTTCTGACATTGATTGAATCTCTCTATTTGTTGATGTTTGATATTTTAATTATATATTACTTTGTTTATTGTACCCGCTGTAAAATTGGTAATAGCAGCACGAACCCAAACAAAATTTCCACTAAAATTAGCAAAAGTTACTTCACTCAATGGATTAATATTATCACCTACCTGTGTGCTATCAATATCAAACCAATCAGCAGCAGTTGGAGTAGTTGCAATACTAGCTTGCATACCAATAGTTCCAACAAAACCAGTTAACTTAAAGCTAACGGTATGCAACCCATCAGTATAACCATAATAGCCATCGCCTTTATAAGCATTACTATACCAATTGGTATCCGTGCCATTGTATGGGCCATTTGCAGCACCAAAAGCTGTATTACTGATTACTACTGTTGGGATAATGCTCATTTTCGTGTTACTTCCACAAGTCTCTTTTCACCAACTAGCTGTTCGATAACTTCAATAAGCTGAGAAATTAGATCATTGTCTAGAATCATCTCAGCTTGATCTTTATCTTTTAGCAGTTCGCTAATATTGATTTCAATAGTTTCTTGATTGAGTTTAGCCATTTTTAGCTCCTGCTAGTATTTATGCGTTAGCAAGATCCTCTTTACTCTTCCGTCCACGCTTCTTCCCAGGTGCTCGCTTAAGTCCGTCGGGACGAATATCATAAGCAGCAGCTAATCGTTCTGGAGCCATGCCATCTACTTCATTAACATTTTCACACGGGATACTATACTTTCGACCGGCACGTGAAACAGTATGAAACTTAATCGTTCCTTCTTCTACAACTACTCGTTCAACTGTAAGAACAAGCTCCCTAAAAGCAGGCATATCACCCATTGCTGTAATTGGACACGTTGCAATAATCCTAGAGTTTGACCCTATAATTCCACGATTAACTAGTGCTGTTGCTAATGTTACTTTCACTTCTTTTCCTTCTCTAAAATACAAAAAACTTTTTTAATATGCCCGGGTGCGATAAAGTGAAGAATCATAATATCATCTTCACTTTTCATATAACAGTTAAAACCATTATACATAAAATTTGTGTTATGCATAATATAATCTTTTATTAATCTTTCATTCCACGCAGAAGCTATAATATTATTATCTTTGAAAGCATCTGCGATCCATTGACAAAGTTGTTCATAAATTGTTCTATCTTTATAATCAAGATCACCAAAAAAGATTTGATATCGATACTCGTTAACCTCTCGTCGAAATTTCACATCCGTTACAATACCATGTTGCTCTAATTTGGATTTATTTGAACTATACCTATCACTGGTATAATGCAGAGTAAGCAAATGCTGTAAAAACTGTGGATCATTTAAAACATGTTCAATTAGATCAGTATCAGAGGTGAAAACGGTTACTATATAACACTCTCGCCGTTTTCTAAACTCCCAACAATTGGCTTTGAATTCTTCAATCATCTTTTGATAGAAGTTATTCAAAGGCCAAGATTTTCTACCATCAATATCAAACATACTGAAATCAAATTCAAGCTTATAATTGAACTTATTATACCATGTGCCATCATATTCAACAGCAAATTTTTTATGCTGATTGATTTGACTCAGTATTTCCGGTTGACTTAGCAAGTAACAACTCCAAATTATCGCCAACGGCGCTAACTGTTATTTTAGCATGTCCTGCAATTTTGTCAAACAGTATTTTCCTTGCCAATGGTACTTTAATCTTTTCATGAATCAATCTCGACATAGGTCTTGCACCCATAGCAACATCATATCCATTTGATACTAAGTAATCCCATGCAGTTTCATCGAGTTCAAGTTCCATGGACTTATCTTGTAGCTGTAGATACATTTCCTTAATAAACTTTTCAGCAACTTTACGGATAGTTTCTTTATTAAGCTTGTTGAACTTAATAACAGCATCGAGTCTATTACGGAATTCAGGACGGAAGAACTCTTTAACAGCTTTATCATCTTCGCCAATTTTATCTAAACTACCAAAGCCAATGTTGTTACGCTCACTATCAGCAGCACCAAGATTACTTGTTAGTAACACAATAGCCTGTCGACAATCAGCTTTCTTGCCATTTGAACCCGTAACAAAGCCATCATCCATGATCTGTAGTAGAACTTGGACAACATCTGGATGTGCCTTTTCTACTTCATCAAAAAGAATAACAGCATGTGGATTCTTAGCTACTTCACTGATTAATAGTCCGCCAGCTAAGTTTGAATCTTCATATCCAACATAACCTGGAGGCGCCCCGATCAAACGACTAACTGCATGACGTTCACCATATTCACTCATATCGAATCGGATGAACTTCATACTTAGACGTTCTGAGAGTGATTTAGCAAGCTCTGTCTTACCTGTTCCTGTTGGGCCTAACAGTAAGAAACTACCAACTGGTCGATTATTACTCTTAAGACCTGCACGGTTAACCCATACACGATCTAAGATTTGTTCAATTGCAGTATCCTGCCCATAAACACGAAGCTTAATATCACTCTCAACAGTTGTAATATCAAAGCTCTGTTCATGCTCCTGCATTTGTGTAATCGGGATGCCAGTAATGCGACTAATCTCACGTTGAATTTGTAGTTCGTCTACAATTCTATCTTCACTGTCAGTGCTACGCTTTAATGCAGCAGCACTATCAATTAGATCAATGGCTTTGTCAGGTAACTTCTTATCATTTTGAAAGCGAACTGACAGATCGACTGATGCTTTAATAGCTGCATTGGTAATTTCTACATTATGGAATTGTTCATATGCATCTCGAATTCCTTCTAGGATCTGTTTAGCAACAGCAATAGTAGGTTCATCAATTGACAAACGATTGAATCGACGCATCAAGGCACGATCTTTTTCAAAATGCTGCGTATATTCTTCCCAAGTTGTAGCTGCAATTACTTTAATGTCGCCGCGAGCAAGAGAAGGCTTTAACATATTAGCAAGATCTACTGCACTGCTGTTTCCACTGCCAGCTCCACGCATTTGATGAGCTTCATCAATAAAAAGAATAATATTCTTCATTTCGGTAGCAGCATTTAAAATCTCTTGGAGACGTTCTTCAAATTCTCCTCGATATTTTGTTCCTGCTAACAATGATCCAATATTTAGACTATATACTTTCCAATTTAATAGAAACTGAGGAACTCGTTCTTCGATAATATCTAATACTAAACCATCAACTACAGCAGTTTTACCAACACCTGCATCGCCTACTAGCAATACGTTACACTTACTTTTTCTGGCAAGTATCTGTTCCATTTCCGCAATTTCGTCACTTCTGCCAATGACTGGATCTACCTTGCCTTCACCAGCAAGCGTCATCATATTAGTGCAATATTGCTCAAGAATCTTCTCTGCATAATTCTTATTGCTCTTAGGCTTTCTATTCTGCGACCAAGCCTTAACTACTGTTTCCTTTTCTACACCGTATTTGGTAAGAAAATATGCAGCATGACTATGTGTTTCATTGGTAATAGAGAGATATAAATCTATTATACTAATCTGTTGTCTACCACTAAAAATGACTTGGGTAAATGCACGATTAAAAACTCGTTCTAGACTAGATGTTTTCTTAGGATCATCTTGTTGATCCGAATTAGCATAGTATGGGATTGATTCTAGATATGCTTCAACTTCTTCAATGAGCAAATCAATCTGTATGCCTAAATCGCTAAGCAATGAGTTAAAGTTTTTTTCATTCATCAATCCTAAAAGTAGATGTTCTACCATAAAGTATTCATGATTGAGTTCGCGAGCATACTCGCGAGCTGCCTTTACAATCTTATCAATATCACCGTTGGAGCTGTAAATATGTGTCATCCATGTTAATATAGCATTACTATAGTTTTTGTCAAGTATTTATAGGCTTAATTGCCTGTATTTGATGTACTAAGTTTAACTGTTCAGTTGTTAATGCAGTAGGTATCATAACACTAATTCTAACTATAAATTTACCCATACTTCTACTTGGTCGCACAAATCCTTCATCTGTAATTCCAAACTGTGTGCCATTCTGTGTACCAGCTGGAATCTTTAAACTTATTTTTTTCCCTCGTGGAGTATCTAGTTCTAAATCGTATCCTAATATAGCTTGAAAACAATCGATTGTGATATCTGAGATAATATGATCATCTAATCTTGAGAACTTAGGATGAGGTATAACTTTAACAATTACTTCTAATGTGCCTCGTGGCACTGATTGAATAGCATTGTCACCTCTGCCTGCCATTTGTAATACAGTTTGATCAGCAATACCCGCAGGTAAATCTATTGTTATACGTTCTGACCCATTTGATAAATTAAATTCTATAGTCTTTTGGCAAATATCAAGTGTTTCTAAGAAGTTTAATTCAAGTTGAATTCTTATATTTCTATTACGAGGTGTTTGCGGATGTGTAAAGTTAAACCCAAACATTTGGCTAAATTGTTGATTAATATGATTGAATACATCATCTTGACCATGAAAATTATGATGAAACTGTGGCTGCGGATTTCTTAACTGATGATCATAGTGAGCACGTTTGTCAGCATCAGCTAATGTCTCATATGCTTCACTAATCTGTTGGAATTTTGCAACATCGCCGCCTAGATCAGGATGATGTTGCTTAGCAAGCTTTCTATAAGCTGATTTGATATCTTCTGGAGTAGCAGCGTCTACTACTCCCAATGTTGCGTAATGTGTCATGCATTGTAATTATCGTTAAGACTTACCAGCTATTTTTTCTTGTCCTCTGGTAAATGCACTTACCCCTAAAATAGCACCAAATGCAAGATGAATAAGTCCGCCATTGCTAAGGGTCAAACTGGTCCATGCAGTATAAGGCATGACAAGCCCAAATGGCTTAAAGATAATTGGTAGAAAAATTGTAAGCATTGGAAATCCAACAAAGTCCATAAAACAGATTAACATATAGAGCCACCCCATCGCCGGGCGCCAAAAAGCTTTGACCCAATGCTCATCTTCTTTCTCAAATTGTTTTTCAACTATTTCTTTATCAATTGAAGTTTGTGCCAACCCAACACTTGCTTGTGCTTGTGCTTGAGCAGTTGCTTGGTTCTGCATAAATCCCATTTGGCCCATGTTATTGTTCATTCCGCCCATATTATTATCAATAATAGTAACTTGTGGAGCTGGAGTATATGCAGGCTGCGGTTGTTGTGTGTAATCAGGCTGTGCCGCAGGAGGGGGAGGAGTAACAACAGGAGTAGGAGAGGGAGGAGTAACAACAGGAGTAGGAGAGGGAGGAGTAACAACAGGAGTAGGAATGGGATCTGCTGCACGTATTGCTGCTACTTCATCATGTGCAGGTTTAACCATTGCTTCTGCATCATCTGGTAATGGGGGCGGATTACCTCTTGCCATCTTTATTTTCCTTTGAATCTTTCTTTTTTTCGTTGTCTGATTGATAATACTCTTTGTATGCTTCTACTTGTGTTTGTAGCTGTTTAATGACTCTAGTCATTTCAGCCATATTTAAACTTAGGCTTTCATATCCTCTGCTGGTAACAGCAAATAAGCTATCACTTGTTGTTTTTTTCCAAACTGTATCAATATGACCATCGGTGCCAGGCTTTGCATCTTTAGTGACAATGTTCCAATCAACGTCTTTTAATTTGATTTTATCAACATTAGGCAACATTAATGTGGGTTTTTCTACAGTGATAATTGCTGTAGTTGGGGGAGGTGTTCCTGCACAAGCTGCAAGAGATAATCCTATAATAGCAGTAGTTAATAGTTTAACAGCTCTCATCTTGTTTGCCTTTATTGATTTGGTCTTCTATGCAACGAAACACTTTCTTTGTGGCTGCGTTGGCTCTTGTTTGAACTTCTTTAGGCTTTGCTGTGGCAAACTTATCTAAGTCTCTGCCATCTTTACGAAACTTTTCTTCAAGATCATCAACAGCAGCACGAGCTTGATCATAAGCTTCGTTAGTACTAGCTAATACTTCTTGTTGTTTCTTCATATCTTCTTGTTGTTTAGCAATAGTTTCAGTTGCTGCTTTTAAAGCAAACTCTTTAGTTGCTATCTGCTGATTAAGTTCAGCCATCTTATCTTGTGTATATTTGAAATAGCCAACGGCTGCACTAATTGCAAGTACCAATGCTATTATTTTCCACATGCTGCCACCAAACATTATTTGATCCCACTTAGTTTCTTAATAGTTGATAATTCGTCTGACAACTCTTTTTGTTCTTCTTCCACTTTTGGAAATTGTTCTGTAAACTGTTTATATTTATTTGGACTGTCAGGTATAATTTCTCTGATACTACTTTCATCTAAAGAATGATATTCTTTTTGCTTATACCAACGAAATTTCCAATCTTTCATATCAATATCTGTTAAATGTTTTAAATCTTCAAGTAATTCAATCATTTGTTCAAATATGCTACTCTGTCTTGGCATTTCGACAAATACTAAAAATTCGCCGTCATCAATTTCACCTGAACTAACGTCAGCATCTAGTACCCAGTCATACCCATTTTCAACAAAACTTACAAGATCTTGTGCAGGCATTCTTTGTTTAATCTTAAAGCTGGCAGTAACAACATCTTCGGGATCGCCCATCTTGCTGTCATATTCGTCGAAATGAATTTTATTACCTACTAGGTATGCTAAGTCTTTTTTGCGTAGACCTTCATTAAGCTGGTGGGGCATTTGGTGCTCCTTGTGGTGGCATACCAAGTTCTGCTCCAGCAGCTAAGTCAGGCGATAGAGCTGAAGTAGGCTGCATATTAGAACTTGCTTTTTGATCTAAATCTTTTTCGTAAGCACTCTGTAGATCACTGAGATCTACTTCTTCACCTGCAATTTCAATCGATCCTTGTTTAATTTCTGCCAATAAATTCTTAGGTAGCATAATATCAACATACCAAACTTTAGTATCTACTAGTTTGCCTTTTTTGCTTCCTTGACGATAATCGCTTGGGCTGTTGATTTTAACAGGCACACGAACAGTTTCTTTTTGATATGTGATCTTAGCACCATATGGAATTAATCTTTTAGCTCCACTAGGATCTGGCATTAGATTTTCAGGCCACATAAACTTACATTTAACCCAATATTTGCTAATAGTAGGACCTTCTACTAGTTCGCCTAATGACCAATTTGGGAAAGCATAAAGATCCATATTGTCAATGACACGCTCGAAGTCCAATAACATGTTTAGACTTGAGTCACTCATATAGATCTTTTTAATGTTTTTGACGTTATCAATAATATCCATGGTATAATATTTATCCATATAGCTTGATAACATTAAAGTAATATAATTATGCCGTTTGAATCAAAAGATGAGTGTATCGTTAACTCTTTCTCAGATGAACTTAAATATTTTTGAGCAAGATCAACAATGCTCTAGGAGAACGTAAGTTTATGCAGAAACGCAGACACAAGGAAAAGTTCATTAACAACGTCACACAAATTGAAAACTACCTAAAAGAACCTGCAAAAAAAAATCGGGTTGAGATTATACCCCGAAATGTAAATCAAGAACATTATCTAAGCCTTCTACTAGATTCCCGAAAAAGTATTATTATCGCAACTGGTCCCGCCGGAACAGGCAAAACCTTGCTGGCCATGATGGCAGCTATTAAAGCACTTAAAGAGCGCCAGATAACAAAGATAATACTTACTCGTCCAGCAGTAGGCGTAGAAGGGGAGAATCATGGTTTTCTCCCCGGAACATTAAATGAAAAAATGCAACCATGGACTAGGCCATTATTTGATGTTTTATTGGAATATTATTCTAAAAAAGATATTGAATCAATGATGGAAAACGAAGTAATTGAGATTTGTCCATTGGCTTTTATGCGAGGAAGAAATTTTCATAATTGTTTTATCATCTTAGATGAAGCACAAAATGCAACAGTAAATCAGATAAAAATGGCTATGACAAGAATAGGCCAAAATTCTAAAATGATTATTACAGGAGATTTGAAACAAAAAGACAGACAATTTACTAAAGATGATGGTTTGGGAGACTTCTTATTACGTTTGAATAACAATAAGAGTGAATTAATAGATTCAGTTACATTTACTAGAGGAGATATTGAGAGAAGCCCAGTAGTCAGTGAAGTTTTAAAACTTTATAATGAAGAATAAATAATAAAAAAGATCGAAAAGGTTGGAACTTTCTTGATTGAGAATTTATTACTATTTTTTATTAGATAATATTTTAAGTAGTTGCCAATTTTGGTATGCTTCTTTAACGCTGTCATTTTCGTGGTTGGCTTCTTTAATCCAACTAACTTGACTGGCCCAACCTTTTTCACCACCATTTGCTTTAAAAATAACATATGCCTCAGGAAGGTATTGTTCATACCATAAATCTTCGCCATCGTCATCAATACTGATGCCAAAAAAAGCATTGCCATCTAACATAGCTAATGTCTCAGCAATTGGTTTTAGCTTTTGCTTTTCTTTATGTGTAAATTTTTTCTTAGAAGTTTTTGAATAGTTAGAATCCAAAAACTCACCAAGTGTTATTCTATTTTTTGTTTTGGGCATTTAACCACTTGTTAATTTGATCTTTATAATGTGTCATAAAGTATGCAAATAATTCATCAAATGATCGTTCAGTGAATCTATTCTTAACAACTTTTTGTTCAGCGACATCGATAATAATACTTGCTTCGGAAAATTCTCGAGTCTTAACCTTCTTAGCAACTGCAAATAATTCGTTGGTCATAGTTCCTTCTGCAGGATTTTTTGGATTACGCTGTACCTGTATATGTTTAGCAATAAAAAACATCTTATTTGACATATTAAATATCCGTCAATTCAATTAAAGTAGCACTAAGATTAATTTCAGTATCAGCTACCATGCTGTGATTAATCAATCCATTGCGAATAATAACAATTGCCTTGTCTTGCTTTTCAGGAGTATCGCCCCAAAGCTCTAAGTTGTCATACATCCATCGAAATACTTCGTCAATTTCATCAGGCCTAACTTGACTGCACAGCATCTTTCTGGCATCACGCACACGACCTTCTCTGAACAATTCAACAACTGCAATCTTATAATCACCAGTTGCACCGCTGTCAACATTAGGTCGATGTAGTTCTCTGTCAATGCAAGCTGCTTGAATACTGTTTAAACACTTACGCAGATCAGGATACGTTGCAGTAACATAGCTATCCAATACTTCCATATCGAATATTACATTCTCCTCAATGAGAATAGTTGCTACCCTAGCTGTGAATTCTACACGGTCAAGCTTTTCAATATGAAAGCCTTGACACCTAGAGTGCAATGGATTGATAATCTTATTTGGAAAATTACAAGTTAAAATAAAACGAGCTGTTTCTGAATAAGCTTCCATAAGACCACGCATAACAGATTGAGCATTATGTGTTAGATAATCTGCTTCATCCAATAGAACAACTTTAAATTCACCAAATGGCATTGTTTGCACAAAGCCCTCAAGCTTATCTCTGATAAAATCAATACCATTATCTCGACTGGCATTAATCTGCAAGAAATCATAGCTATCAATATCTAATGCCTTAACTAGAACTTTAGCAAGAGTTGTTTTACCTGTACCTGCACTACCACTCAAAAGAATGTGAGGAATGGACTTCGCATTGATCCACTTCATTACTTGATTCTTTTGATCTTCGTCACGCCAAACATAATCGTCAATGTTATTCGGACGATACTTCTCAACCCATAACTTTTCTATTGCCATTCTTCACCTTTGATAGCATCATATTACAATAAATTTTAATTAATGTCAATTAATCACGTTGATGATAATTTTGAGCAACATACTCGTCAACGGGCAATTCATCGGAGCTTAACAATACATCTTTTGGATCTACTAATCTAACAGTAATTGATTCATTTGTATTAGGATCCGTCATGTCTAACCCACGAGTCCATCGACCATGTGCAACAAGAATATATTCACCTGCTTTGACATCTAGATTCTTTGGACCAACAGCAAGTACACGACACCAACGTGGACGAATACCACGCTCTTCCATATCATCACCTGGCAAAATAAGACCAGTTGAAGTCTTTCGTTCGCCAAATTCCATATCAGTGACTAAGATATTCTTCTGAGTAGGAGTAATTGATTTAGCTTTAATATGAATTCTTGCAGTATATGCCATTATACATTCTTTCTCTGAGTTTGATTCTTACTTACTGCTGATGCTAATCCTCCTCTGGGAGCATCAACTGCACTTTCGACAACAGGTTCTTCGTCAGCGGTATGATATGGCTCATCAAAATTCAGAGTTGGCACATCGGGTTGAATGTCAGCCGCAGCATTAGCTCTATTTTTCTTAATAACATTATTCCCGCTAATGTTATATTGCTCCTGAGCAATCTCTTCTCTGCTCTTAATAATCTTGCCGCCTTTAACTTGATCGCCTCGAGCATTAACACCTGCGTTTCCAACAGCGATAGTCTTCTCATTGAGAAGCTTCAATCTGTTCATATCGATGTGTTTGCCTCGACTTGTTGTATAAACATTTGCCATTGCAGTAATCCTTTTTATATTTAACGTATAAATTCTTCAATATCTAAATTATAGGTAATTGAGTTTATTCTATGTACACCAATTAAGTACAGTACAAAACTAGCAACACTAGATCCTCTGCCAACTCCCCAAAGAATATTATGTGACCTTAAGTTATCTACAAAATACTTAAGATACCTAAGTAGATCTAATAAGTCTCGTTCAGCATACATCAATAATTCTTTAGCAGTTCTTTGTAGTTCATCTTCGCATTTACATTGGTCCAACAACCATTTAGCAATATCAAAATTGCTGTATTCTTCGGGCATTTCCCAAATTTGTTGATTTTGAAAATGCCAAATTTCAGGTTCTTCTATTAAAGTTTCTAACTTAGATAATTTAGGCAAAGTTAAGTATAGGCTATCCACAGCAGCATTATACTTGCTAGGATCCTGCAATTTAACTTTGCCATATTCAAATTTAGGATCGCAGTATAAGTTATCGCAGATATCCTGCTCAGTAACTATACTGCGGCTATATTTGTCAATGCTTGGTTTCTTTACCGCCATCGATAACCTGAGGTTTCCAATTTAATGTTTTCTTAGAATCTTTTTCTTTTTTATCCATATCCCACAGCAGGGTTTTATCCCAACTTGATTTATGAAAATGAAACTTAAGTTCATTATCTTTCTTATTAGGTTCAAACCAATCACAAGTTGATGGATCTGATCTAAACCACCACGGAGTTTCTTTTGCTGTAGTATAATACTCACTATCTAAACTACCAAAATCTTCTGCAAAATTACTGTCAAAATGAACCCAAATGTTATCACCTTGATTACTAGAAATTTTGATCTTCTCAATATTCAATCTGCCTTCACTGATTGCATTTAACTTGTGATACAATACAGCAGCCATTATAACATCTAGTGGCTCAGTGGGCAACGCAATAATCTTCTGTTTTGTCTTCTTCGCCAATACCTGAAGTAATGGATTAGACATACTAATAAACAAAGCTTGCTCAAAAATTGACTGCATCATTATCTTACAGCGTTCAAACGCAATATTCTGCTGATCGCCATCTTCTGTTTCGATGTCAAAATATACCTCACATTTATAATGATTAGAACCTAGCCAATCATCTAATGCAATTACTGAATCCCATTCACATTCATAACTTAAATCTGTCATTTGCTTACTTGCACCTTATCCTTAAGCATCTTGTGATTCTTAGCTTTTTCTGATTCTTCAGCTAATCGTTTTTGATATTCTTCTTGATAGTTTGATAAAGCTGATCGAATTTGATTAACCATCTGGAAGTTACCAAATCTACTAGATTGACCTAACTTCTTTTGTAATTCATTGATCTTGGAAATAAGATCATCAATCGATAGATCGTCTAACTTTCCAATTAATGGGTGCATTATAAGTCGCCTTCTTTGCGATTTTCACTATAGTGAGCATCAAACTTGCCGCCAGGATAACGTGCTTCCAACTTACGTACATTTTCTTCAATGACATCATTTGGATCAAAACCCAGTGCCCTACAAGCATTAGCCCAATACCACATGATATCGCCAAGCTCACGCTTCATATGAAACACGTTCTCATCGGTCAGTGGCTTACCTTGAAATAGCATCTTCTTAATGATTTCATTGTACTCGCCGCACTCACTGCTAAGTCCAATGCCACTTGTAATAAGCAATGGTACATTTACTTGGGGTCCATATTCAGAAATTCCAGTGGGTGCATTAACTTCATAATTTGTATCAAGCCTATCTAAGCGATTCATAAATGCTGTTAGATCGTTTGATTCTTTGCTGGTGACTGCTGCTACAAATTCAGTATAACGGTTAAGATCAATAGTCATAAAAATACTCCTACTGTATATATTAAAGCAATATACAGTAGGAGTCAATTAAATTAAAGTTTAAACCACTTAGCGGGACTAGCTGTTCCAATGTATTGATACTTAACATTAGTGTTAGCACTCAATGAAGAGACGTTTCCTAAAATTAGTGTTCCTGCATTAGATGAAATATGTAGAGTTGAAATAGCATTATTTGTGTTAATGGTAACAATCTGTCCGTCTGCTGCTGGGTTTGGCAAATATACATTGCCAATGCTTAAAGTTGATGTACTATCAATATATGTTGCATTAATAGCTGTGATATTGAAATTAGTAGTAACATTTTGATAGTTATAACGAGCAAAATTTTGAATACCGTTATTGCTCCAATCTGTATTAGTAGCACTAGGATATCTAGAACGACTTAGATCCTGCATATGGATCGTTGTTCCTTGATTATCAGTTACAAATTCAAATATATATGTTCCTGTATTTGGAAAAGTAATAACATTTGAACTTAATCCTTCAATGCCGTCAATACCGAGACTCACAGCAGCAGGAATGGTCAGTGTATGAGCAATGCTAGTAACAGTGATTTTAAATCTAATTCTTCCAATCTTACCGTTTACAGGAAAATTAGTAAAAGAGATAGAAGAACTTCCACTGGTACTTAGATTATAAAAGTGTGCTCTTCCATGGTCTAACGTAAGTGCGCCGGATGCAGTACCAAAATCAACTTCAGTTTCTCTAAAGTCGTAAATTTCAGCACCTGAAATAACAGTACCACTAAGACTATTGTTTAAAGTAGTCCCAGTTAATGCACTTTTTAAAAGTACNTTGCTTTGCAAATCTTCAAGTTCAAGTTTAGCATAAGCAAAATTATTCTGTATATTTGTAAAATTAGTACGAAATCCTTGGCTGTCATTATCGACACCTGCTACAGGATATGTACCGTCTATGTTATTGGCATTAATATTACTGGCCATTAGTGAAAACTCCGATCTTTGGAAACTTTAAGTATTTATCGCCTTGAAGAGGCATGGTGTAGGTATCGACATTGTTTAAGAATTGTGTATTAGCATTATCAAATGTAGTTTTAACTCGGGGTTTCAATACTGAACTCAATGATTGTGTATAACGAGGAGTAGTGTATCCTTGAGATAGCACAGACAGATCATATAATTGATAGCTATTGGCATGAGTTACTCCGCTATTTACATAGACATAATCTCCAGGATTAATTTCTTTTACAAAAGTTAAAGTAATGTTATTTAGATTATCTATATTAATTTGCCAAATGCCTGCTCTCTGATTAACTAAACTCAAATTGCTAGTTTTCTCTAACCAACCTGGTATTAAAATATTGTTAACAAGAGTAGTTTGATACCATCCATCATCAATTAATGCGCCCCACCCAATAAATGCTTCCTGTGTGGCAAAAATAATATTCTTTTTATCTAAATTATAAGCAATGCCATCTAGCCCGCCAGTTTCAATTAGATATTCCAATGATTGATTGTTTATTGTACTAAATGGACGATCTACTGCAAAGTCTACTGTTGCGACTGGCACAATATTAATGCTACCTTTACTTGAAATATCAAAAGAAGTATATTTTTGACTGACAAATCTTCTAGTATCAATATCAAAGTTATTTGAATAATTGTCATCTAGGATATATCTGTCAGTTAAAAATGGAACAACTTTTATGTCATATGGCGCATATTTGTTCATTCTAAATAGAGCTTTAGTACCGGCGCCTGGCTTTAAGTAAGCTAGTACTGCTCCGCTAGTATACCCTAATATTTTATTATTGCTTTGTACAGATATCATCCATTCTGGCAGACTATCCAAATTGGTAGTTGTTAAATTAGTTGCGATATCTACTTGCATTAATGTTAGATCATTTGGTGCAATGGTTGCTAACGGATCATTTAACCAATAAGAATTACTGACATTAATATAACTTTTATCTATAGTTGTATCACTACTGGCAAACAACTGATTAGCTGGCAATGTGACTGTTCTTGGATTTTTCCAATTTGGCTTTTTATTGCTAATGTTTGTAAAAGCAGATGGAATTGATTTTTTAATCACTCCATTTATTGTACTGTATATTTTTGTATCTTCAATTAAATCAACATATAATACATCATATAATATGTTGCCAGCAGTATCTTTTCCTTGAGCTATTTTATAATCACCAAAGTAGAACTTTTTAGGAAAATGTCTGGTTTTCATTGCTGCAATATAATCGCTCAATGAGCTGGTCTTGAGACCGTAACTAACTAAAAATTTAATATCGTTCTGTAATCCAAAATATGGATCGTTGGGTCTATAGATATCCTCTGGATCAAAGATATCAGTATTCTCAATTATCTGTGTTATTTTTTGTCTATTATCAGCTGAAGGCAAGCACTTAATATACAAGTTTTCAAATGGTTCATAAGTTGTTGAGTTAACTCTAACTGTGAATTGTTGAGTAGCAGATATTTCATTGACCTGAGATGTTTTATAACCCCAATATAGGCTTAAATTGGCAGTATCAAAACTATTGCCAGAAACAAAAGATCTTATAACATTATATATATTTGAATTATGAGATACAAATTGTCCAAAAGTATATGAAGTATTAGTTTGCCATACAACTGCGGTTAACACTTCAGGAGGAATAGTAACTGTTGATACTGACAAGTTACTTGCTGTAACACTAAAGCTGTAATTATTATCAAAATTAGTATTACTCTGATATAAGAATTTGCTTGCAATTGTTTTATCAAATGTTGTTTTGCCTTGATCGAAACTCATAAGCTGAAAGCTTACTCTTCCACTGATAGTTCCGTCCGACAATAATTTAAGACCTTGTGGTAATCTACTATTAATATCTAAACTATAAGTCAAATCTGCACCGCTAGCTGCAACAGCAGCAACAGAAAGATTACTAATAGCGCCAGTGTTAATAGTTCCTAAATCATTACCAGTTATCCAATTTACAGCAAGATCTAAATTACCTAAAATAGTTAAAGTAAATAATCTCGGTGTTGTTGTAACATAATCACCAACCGTGCTCGAAAGATAAATTCCAAAAGTATACGAAGTTGAAGTTGCTGCTTGTTTTGGAATATACCCCGTCATCCAACCAGTATTTGTATCCAATGAAAGCCCAGGCGGTAATAGTAAGCTATCGCGATCCCACTCTCCCATATCCCAATTTAATGAATTGCTATCCCACCCATAATCACTACTTGTATTGATATTATATTGAACTGGAAATCCGTCATAATCGACACCATCAAATTTAAAGGCAAAATATCCGCCACTATTAACAGTAGCATATGATCCAAGATCTTTTGTTAGTAATATAGGAGGTCTATTAGCATCTATATCAGTGGTTATTCTATCGTTATCTGCTGTAATTACAAAATTATCTGCTCTAATGTCATCATATGCATAAACATTAATTCTGTATTTTTTTATTGCAGTTGCTTTCCCGTCGGTTACTGCAACAGTAAAATTATAAACCTTACTGGTACTTCTAAGTGAAAATTCCCACGGATTTTTATTCCAATTAGCTTCGCTCCAGCCTGAAACATCTTCATTAAATTGCGATACTTGAGGTAATATGATTCCTGAGATTAGTCCATCATTTGATAAAGATAATCCAACTGGCAGTGTACCTGATTGCAATGACCAAACTAATGTATCACCATTTAAGTCAATAGCTGCTAATTGTAAAGATACTTCCGTTCCATCTAAAAAGACACCAAGAGGATCTTCAACTGTAACAATTTCAGGTGGGAAATTTCCAGTAATTGTTAAGCTAAAAGTTCTGTCTGTTATTGATCCATCACTTGCTGTTGCTCGTATAGTAAATTCACTAGTAATATCAACATTGGTACTAAATGGTACACCTTCTAATGTATATATTTTTTCAGGATTTCCATTGATTCTGCCATTTGGTTGAATCTGTATACCTCTTGGCAATGCACCTGCTACTACAGAATAGGTTATTGAATCGCTGTCAACAAGGTCAACAGCTAAAAGCGATAGGTCATAATACTTCTGTGCTGCAATCTTGCCTAAAGTTCCTGCAGGAGTCTGCCAGACTGGATATCCCATTTTATCTCCTCAGTATTTATGGCAATTAGAAGCTGTTGAGGTTGGCTCTAAACCAAATTTGTCCAGTACCGGTATAGTTGGCTCCGCAAACATATATGTAATTGTTGCTCCATACAACTTTACCTTTGACATCTCCAACTGATCCCCAACTATTGCTGATTGTAAATGTATTAGAAATAATAATGTTACTGTTATTTGAGACAGTTAAGTTTCCACCATTTACAATTGCATTGCCTGCATTTACTGTTCCAGCATAAAAAGTTTGCCCAGTGGTTATATTTCCGCCAGCAGATATATTTCCTGATGTACTTAGGTTGCCAACAGTTGCAGTAGCAGTTACGAAAAGATTAGCTAATGTACCTGTTCCAGTTATATTGCCTTGATAACCTTGAACTACAGTTGTTGCGGCAGTTGCTAATCCTGAGGTACTAGCATACGTAGCAGTTCCTGCTGTAGTTGCTGAACTTGCTGACGCAGCCGAACCACTAATATTTCCTATAATGGTAAAATTACTAGAAACTAAATTGCCAGATATAGTAATATTTCCAGCGGTAACATTAGTAAACGCACCCGTATTAGCAGCAGTGAGTCCAATTGCGCCAGTATGATATCCTATGTGCTGCCCGCCTACTGATGTTATATTTGCAGCAATAATATTTAAATTTGAAGTGATATTGCCATAGAATGTAGAATCTTTATTGAAAACAGTAGTACGATTAATTTGAATATTAGCTGTTGCTGCGGTTTGTCCAATAATAATATCTTTAGTTAAGCTATTGCTTTTAATAGTATTATCATCGCCTAAGATTAGATTACCAGCAGAAACATTTCCAGTTGCAGTTATATTACCATAAGTTATAGCATCTTTACTAAACACTGTCGTACGATTAATTACTAAATTAGCAGTTGCTAAAATATTACCAATTATAATATCAGTGTTAGTAGAATTGCTAACAATATAATTTCCATTCCCAATAATTAGATTGCCAGCATTTATATTACCTGTAGTAATATTAACAGCAGTGATATTCCCAATAGAAGTAATATTACCAGCAGTAACATTGCCTGCTACTCCTACGCCGCCTGAGACTACAACAGCACCAGTTGATGTACTAGTTGACACTGTTGTATTAGTAAATGTTGTTAAGCCATTAGTAGCTAACGTGGTGAATGCTCCAGTACTTGGAGTTGCATTTCCAATAGGAGTTCCATTCAATGAAACAATAGATAAAGTAACGCCAGTTATATTACCACCTGTAATCTGTGCATTGCTGGTAGTCATCTTAGTGAATACCGCAGTATTAGGTGTAGCATTACCAATTGGTGTATTATTAATTGCGTTTATCGAAACACTAACGCCAGTTATATTACCACCTGTAATCTGTACATTACTAGTAGATAAAGAACCCGCCAAAACAGTATTACCAGTGAATGTATCAGCACTGATAAATGTGTTTGAAATAATATAATTGAATGTACCCGACGCTGTACCAACAAAGTTAGCAGCTTTAATTTGAGCAGAATTTACTATATTGGTAGAGTTTACTGTATTAATAGCTCCCGTTGTGGCAGTTAATGTAGTGAAGGTACCTGTAGTTGGAGTTACATTACCAATAACGGTATTATTTAAACTAGCAAGATACAGACTTGGTGAATTTATAGTTCCTGAAACATTTAAATTTCCAGTGATACCAACCCCGCCTGCAACAACTAATGCTCCAGTATTCTGATTAATGCTAGCCGCAGGATTTGAAAGATATAATTGATTAGTGGGGCCAACTACGATAGCGCCAGATGCAGTTGGGGAGATGTTTATATTTCCCAACTGAGTAGTCATGGTATTAACTTGGAATTTAAAGTTACTACCTGCTACATTAGCATAGATATCAGTGAAATTACTGTTAATCTTCTGATATGCTGTGCGTAACGGATCACCTGTGCCATCATTAGGCGCGGAACCTACGTTAATAATCTGTTGTACCATCTATATCTCCTGCTTTGTATTTATTAACAAAGCAGGAGCTATGATATTAGTTTCGTCCAACAACTACTTCGATGATGCCAAACTCGCCGTTAAAGTCTTCAAGTGCCTTACCAATTACAGTGCTAATCTTTGGATCAACTTCTGCACGGGCACGACCGTTACCTGCTGATACCATAGTATCACCCTTAGCAACTGGTCCTTCTACTAGAGTTGGAACACGACCTTGAAGTGCAATTGCAGCAACAAACTCTGCATCAATTTGACTGTTCATCAAGTAAGCTGGATTAGTTGATACAACACCAGCAACACGACGACTTGCATTACTATTGCTTAATGTAACTTCTTCAGTTCCTCCAAAATCAAGTACAGTACCTGTAGCATAGTCTGCATCAGCAGCGTAACATTCCGCCAAGTCAGCATATACTGCTGATGTTGCTTTAGCAAATACAGTGTTAAATCCTGTGCTGCTAGTACCAATATTACCAACACCATTAGTGCCACCATTTGCAATTGCAGTAACGCCGTTGCTGCTATTAACAGTAATTGCACCACTAACACTTAGTGAAGTCAATGTGCCAACTGATGTGATATTAGTCTGTGCTGCACCAGTTACAGTAGTAGCAGTAGCAGCACTTCCACTTGTATTTTGATTAAGTGTTGGGAAGCTGCTAGTTGATACTGAACCAATTACACCTTGTACGTTAGCAGAACTTAAAGCAGTTACGTACTGAGCACTACCTAGTGTGTTTTGATTAAGTGTTGGAAAACTAGCTGTTGATACTGAACCAATTACGGCCTGTACGTTTGAAGCAGTCAATCCAGTTACAAATGTAGCTGAAGTTGCTGTTGTAGCAGATGTTGCTGTTGCAACTGAAGTGATCGTCGATGCATAAGATGTACCATTTGGATAATATATACCATTTACAGTATTAACATTACCAACTTTGATAGTATCATAAAGTGTATAACTATCAAATGTTAATACGTTACCGCTTGGTTCAGTTGATACGTTACTGAAGAATGTCCAGGTATTAGTTGATGCTTGACGTACTAAACCAGTATGTTGATAATTACCAGCAGTGAAATGACCAACGAAACCGATATCGTAAGTATTGGATGGATTATTATTAGCTAGATAGATAACAGTATCATTGATTGATATATTATTTGCATTTATAATGGTATTGCTACCATTAACTGTTAAGTTACCAGCAATAGTCACATCACCTGAGGTAGTAAGTGTTGTAAATGCACCAGTGTTTGGGGTAACTGCACCAACTGTACCATTATGTGCGCCAGCTAATGACCCAGTAAATGTACTTGCTGTAACACCAAAAGTAACTGCTAATGTTGATAGTGTACCTAAGCCAGTAACATATGGCTGACTTGCTGTATACAATGTTCCATTTAATACAGTTCCTGTATTGCCAATATTTGTAGCAAAAACATTGCCTGCTGTTATATTGCCAGTGTATGTTGGCAAATAAGCAGCAACATTAGTGTTTGAGTAAGTGCTACTTGTAATGATAGCATTAGCAGCAGTGATATTGGCTCTTAATGAAGATATCTCATTTTCTTGTGTTGCTGCATTTGAAAACAATGCATTAAGTGAACTTGTTTGCCCAGATATAGTAGAACTTAATGAGCTAATAGTAGCATTAGCTGCTAAAATATTAGCATTAATTACATTAATAGCACTAGTATTTGTAGCTATTGCTGAATTTGCTGCGGTGACATTTGCGTTGATAGCAAGTACAGTTGTATCAGTATTTGAAGCTAGATAAACTGCAACATTACTGTTTCCATAATTGCTATTACTACCACTAACAAAAGCAACACCATTAGCATAATAATAATTGTTAGTATAAATGCCGCTGCTAACATTTAAGTTACCAGCAATACCAACGCCACCTGATACAACCAATGCTCCGTTAGTATAGCTATTTGAAGTAGCAGTACTCTGTACATATACTTCAGTTAATGCAGGGAATACAACGTCGCCTGATCCATCTGGATCAATGACGATATTACCATTGGTTCCGCCTGAGCTAGTAATGAGGTTGGCAATCAAATAAGCTGTATTGCCAACACTCAAATTGCCAGTAGTTGTTAATGTTGTAAATGCACCGGTATTTGCAGTTGTTGCGCCAACAGTTCCATTAAATGGTCCTTGTAATGCACCATTAAAGGTAGTTGCATTTACAGTTCCAGTAACTGTTAACCCATTTAATGTGCCTACATTTGTTATATTTGTCTGAGATGAAGTTGATAATGTGCCAGTAATAGTTGTGCCAGTATTACCAATAACACCAGCATAAACAGCAATGCCTGTGAATGTGTTACCAGCAATAGCACCAGTGACACTGACACTAGCACCAGTGTGTGTAGCACCAGCATTGCCAAATGTGCCTGCTTGTACAGTTGAAGCAGTGATCGCACCTAATGTACTAGTTCCAGTTACAGCCAATGATGTTAGTGTACCAACAGCAGTAACGCCAGTTGCAGATGTGATATTATTCTGAGCACCTGCACTTAATGTACCAGTTAATACTGCTCCAGTATTACCAATGGTACCTGCATATACACTAACACCATTGAAGTTATTAGCGTAAACTGCCCCGGCTATGCCCGCGCCGCCTGCTACAGTTAATGCACCAGTTGTTGGGCTAACAGCAGCAGTTGTATTGGCTAAAATGTGTCCACCTGATTTAATAGTATCATATATTAATGAAGCATTTGCAAAGTTAAATGTACTGCCAGTTGGAGCTCCAATGTTACTGAATAGATACCATACATTGTCAACATGGTTTCTTACAAAGCCAGTATAAGCAAGTACGTTGCTCGAACTGCCAACCATATTACTATACATACCAATTTCATAATTGTAAGGATAAGTGCTGCTGGGATTAAGTTGAACAATTGGAGCACTAGCTGATAAAGTTGATGTGTTTACGTAATTTAAATTGCTTGCATAGATATTTCCAGCAACATATAAGTTACCTTGAATACCAACACCACCTGACACAGTAACAGCACCAGTTGATGCACTTACTGTATTTGTAGGATTTGTAACATTAACAATACCAGAACTAGTTAATCCAGTTAATGTGCCTAAGCTTGTGATATTAGTTTGAGCTGCGGTTGAAAGTGTTCCTGTTAATACTGCACCTGAGTTACCAATAGTACCAGCTGATACTGTAGTAAATGTGCCAGTTGATGCAATTCCGTTTCCAATTGGAGTATTTTGAATTGCAGATGCAACAACATTGCCAGTAATACCTAAACCACCAGCAAGTACTAAAGCACCAGTTGATGTAGAAGTAGCTGCTGTTCCCGAAGCATTAAATGTTGCAACTATATTAGCTGCTAATGTTCCACCAGTATGAATTAATACTGACTTACCAACAGTGCTTGTACCTAAGGTTAATATGCCGCCGTCAATGTAAAGATATCCATCATTCGCACCACTGATTCCCCATGTGCCTACACTGTAGCCATTGCCATTGATACCAAGATCAATATAGTTTGAAGTATCAGTTCCATTTGGTGCAGTAGCAACAAAGTCAGCACTGGCATTTGTACCAGAATTTTGATTTTGTATCTGTAATTGTGTGGTATTGTTAAAATTACTAGTAAGAACTATAAGTGGATTTGTTAAGGTTAATGGAGATCCTGAACCAAAATATCCAGTATTAGTTACTGTTAAATTACCGCCAACATTTAAATTAGCACTTATTGAGCCAATAGTTCCTGACAAAGTACCTGAATAAGTTGGGAGATATGCAGCGACTTGTGTATTTCCATAATTACTAGATGTAAAAGGAGTACCATTTGCAAAATAATATGCAGGAGCGTATACAGCAGCACTGCCAATTAAATTAGCAGCATTAACATTTCCAGAATAAGTTGGGAGATAAGCAGCAACATTAGCATTAGAATAAGTTGTTCCGCCGCCGCCGCCAATAAATGCAACACCATTGGAATAGAAGTAAGCAGGGCTATAAACAGCAGCGACTGCATTAACATTTCCTGCTTTTAAATTACCAGTATATGTTGGGAGATATTGAGAAACATTTACGTTACTGTAAGATGCACCATAACCATTGAATATATAATTCAATGAATTCCATGATGTCGATCCGTCACCAACTTTTACCTTGCCAGTATCTGTTTCTAAACCAGGCTCACCTGAACCTAATGTTGGGTTGACCGTTGCCCAGTTAGTACTGCTGTCTCTTCTAAATTTAATCTGTGTTGACATTTTTAGGCTCCGCCCCCATCTATAATTTTGTCAGTAAAATCAAAAACTGTGGAAGCTGTGCCTCCGTCCATAATATTTAAGCCAGAAGATGTTCCACCGCCAATGAATGCAGTGCCGTTAGAATAAAAATATCCTGGACTATAAATGCCTGCTGTGGCATTGAAATAACTTGCTGATAAATTTCCAATTGAATTTAATATAGCAACAACATTTGAATCACCATAACTGCTGCTGACAAATGGCATTCCATTTGAATAATAATATCCAGGACTATAAATTCCTGTTGTTGTTTTTATAATAGAAGAATTTATGTTTCCAGCAACATTTAAGGTACTGCCGATGCCAACTCCACCAGCAACAACTAATGCGCCTGTGGTAGTACTAGTGCTGGCAAATGTATTAGATATGGAAACTGTATTATTTGCATTGAATATGACAGGTAAAGTTCCAACTGAACTTAATATCAAACTATTTTGAAATGTTGAAATGGTATTATTGCGTACAGTAATGTTACTGCCGCTTAAGCCGCCTGCATATAATTCAGTAAAATTATTGTTAACCTTGATGAATGCGTCTCTGAGGTCATCACCTGTACCATCATTAAGAGTCGCACCGACGTTAATTATCTGTCTTGACATCAAGAATCTCCACTACTTTGTATTTATTAAAGTAGTGGGTTTGACTTTATTTACAATTTAGAAGGCTAAATAACTTGTAGTTCGCGGACGGCAATCCCAACTACTCTACTGCTTTGAGGAGCAACAGCATGTATATTTACTACGTATACGCCTATCTTCGTAAGAAAGATCTTACTCCTTATTATATTGGCAAAGGTAAAGGCAATCGTGCCTGACAAAAACATGCCGGACTCAAAATACCCAATGACAAATATAGAATTATAATATTAGAAAATAATTTAACAAATACAGGAGCCTTGGCTTTAGAACGACGTATGATTAGGTGGTATGGGCGCAAGGATAATAACACAGGTATACTTAGAAATTTAACTGATGGTGGAGAAGGAACTTCGGGTCATCCTAATTCACTTGAACAAAAAGAAAAAATTTCTAAATCTTTGAGAGGCAGAATATTTACAGATAATCATAAATTAAATTTAACGCAATCACAACTAGGTGCAAAAAATCATAGATTTGGTAAAAAGATGTCAGATGAAATTAAAGAAAAGATATCAAAAACACTTACAGGCAGAGAAGTATCTGACACAACTCGATTAAAAATATCTCAATCATTAAAAGGTAAAATTGTAAGGTCTGAAGAATGGAAAAGAAAACAATCAGAATCTAAAATAGGCATTGTTGGGAGAAAATGGAGTGACGAATCTAAGCAGAAACTTGCAGAGTCAAGACGTGGTAAAAAATTCCCTAAAAAGAAATAGAAGTACCGCAGCCGCATCCGCCTTTTGAATTAGGGTTATCAACTACTAGTTGACTACTCATCAGATCAACTTTATAATCAATTGTACTGCCTAATGTATAAACTAAACTAGTACAGTCAACGATCAGCTTCTTGCCTTCTGCAAGTTCGATAACTTCATCTCGTTCTGGAGTACCATTCTTAGTATAGAGCTCTTCATCTGCAGGCTCCCAGAAGTATTCAAATCCTGCACATCCGCCGCCTTTAAGGCCCCATACAAGATAAGGTTTATCCACATTATTAAGCACATTAACAATATGCTTTTTTGCTGATTCTGTAATGTTAATGACTGCCATTATTTGTACCGGTAAGTAATTCTGCCTTTTGTAAGGTCATATGGACTCATTTCAACTTCAACTCTGTCATGTTGCAATACACGAATTCTATTCTTTCGAATATTACCACTAATATATGCAACAATGATATTTTCGTTAATGTTTACTCTGTACATTCCATTTGATAATACCTCGCAAACAACTCCTTCTATCTTCAATAATTCTTCTTTTGCCATGTAGATTACTTAGCATCCTGTTTAGGATCAGCAGTATTAATAGCAGATGTTGAATTATTCATATGATTAATAATTGATTTTATTTCAGTCGAACTAAGTGGATTTTGTACATATTCGTTCATTCCAATATCACCAAACCCTGGATTAGATGGCCAAGTTCCAACACCAGACGTTGCATATCCTGTACCAGTACCGCTGCGGTACTGGTTACCAGTACTGCTATAAATTCCACCATAACGATTTTGATTATTAAGATAATGATCTAGCTTCTTTTCTAGACTGTCTAACCGATACTTTGCCTGTTGCCATTCAAAATGCATACGTTGAAGAGGACCATAAATTATCTTTTCATCAGCTCGCGGATCAAGCATTCTTGCAACATTAAGTGTTTGATCAAGTAGGTCAGCAACAGTTTCATTCTCTTCTGCTGCCATAAGCAAACGATCAAACATTATCATTGCTTGATGTTCTTTTTGATTTAGCATGATACATTATCCTTATTAACTAACACAGTCATTCCTGGAGAAATCTCATCATGCTCCAAAATAAACCAATTATCATTATGTTGAATGAAATGATTAATGCCAAATACTACACCAATTGGACTTATGCCGTCAGCTAACTTAATCTTATCATTTGGCTTGTGTGCATAAGCAACTGTATCTGGAAGAATAATGTACTTGCTGACCTTAGATGCAAACTTCATCAATTCTGTTGCACGGTAATTCCCTTCAGCAGGGGTATTGATATACAATAGATCTGTAGATTCGATCTTCTCATTCATCTGATCAATCTTAAAATTAATCTTTAAATTTGATGCAATGTCTTTACAATTGTCTAAAACTTTTGCATTAATATTAGATGAATTTCCAACAGTATACAATCGAATAGTTTCGCATTGTGCTGAAAGAAATGCACTAATAGGTTCAAGTGAATCCATAGTAAAAGCTGTTACATTGTTGCACTTAGATGCAAATCGTAATAGAGTATACAGTTGCTTGTTAGATTCTGCTTGCTTATGAAAGAGTTCGTATGCGGGATTCATAGTCTTCCTATTCTTTGTATTAATATAATATATCTAAATATGCCAGTCAATATTCATTTACTGGAGTTTCGAAGAATATACATTGTGATATCTTCTTCGTTGTCAACTACCATCATCTCAGCAGGATACTTATTGGTAATATAATACCTACCCCATTTGTTTGTTGAGATAGATCTGACCCTAAGCATTTTTGGATTGACCTTATCTATAACACATAATTCAAAACTACGATACTTGTTTAGTTCTGCAACAACAAATGATCCTTTAGCAATTTCTTTACCCATTAGATCAAAATGTTTGAGAAGTTCTTTCTTCATTTCTTCTTACCGACATCTGACAGATCTGCACCAGGAGTAATATATTGGTATGCACCTTTAGAATACGCTGGTGCAGTTCTAGCAGCTTTAGCCATAATTTCCTTCTGCACCTCGGGTGATTCTTTATGCATATTGGTTATGACATCTTTTTTGAATCCACCAGTAACATGAAGGTTATTACTAAGTTTAGTGGTATTACGAACCAAATCATAATTAGTGTCATTGATTCTAACATTGCCTACAAACGCCTTCTTTAATTGAATCTGATTGGGAGTAAGACCTTGCTTTGCCAACCAGGCATTGTGTTTAGCATCAGATTCAGCAACACGCTTTGAATTTGATTTCTTCTTCTTGCTGCTATAGCGAGTAGTAGTTAGAAAAGCCTTCTCAAGATGCATTTGATGCTCCATTGTATAAACAATTATACAATAGAAAGAAACAATGTCAAGTGATAAATAATAGTGTAGTCTGATGAGATATCCAAAAACAAGCAATCATATAGATAACAAAACTAGTTGCAAAAGTAAACAACTTACTAAGATTAATAATTGTTTTCTTTAAGATGCGTTTAGTTTTCTGATCCATAACAATCCCCACTATGAATGATAATATCATTATACAGTAGCCGCATAAAATGTCAAGCTATATATTTTAATGTTCTTTTCCATATCTAAAACTCCCAAAATAAATTTTTCAAATGTTAAACAATATGGTTCCATTTATGTTAATTTGGATGAAGGATGGCAATCTGCTGTAATTGGTTGCGTTGATATTATCTACAAAGGATATTTAGATGATGGACATTTATATCAAAAATTAGCAGCAATCGTCAATGAAGAAACACCCACATATAAAGGTAACTTCTGCATTATTCAAATTGGCAACTCTATCAAAATTAAAAGCGATGTTTGTCGTAGCTTTCCAATCTACTATAATGAAGATGAAATAACCAATCTTACACAATTAAAAAATATAGCAGGCGCAAATGTACTCATTACCGCAGATACTGATCTTTCGGTAACAACTAAAACATTCAATATTATCGGTAACATTTCAACTGATACAATTAATATTGTTCAAGCAGTTGAAATTATCGACAGCATATTATCTAAAAAGATTGAAACCTTTGTTAAAAGTAATACGTTACCACTCAAAGTTTTTCTAACTGGCGGGTTGGATTCTATGTTGTTGTACAGTTATATTAAACGATATACTGATAATTTTGAATTAATGAACTATCTTCATTTTGAATTTGATCATTTTTGGTTACAGAATAAACATACAATTCAAAATAACTGGGCATATAATCAAATACACCACTGGACAACAGCCGCAGTATTAGTTTCTGGCACTCCTGGAGATGAGTTTATGTTACGCAGTCCATCTACTGCAAATGCATTTCTAAGTTATTTTAAAACAGAGATACCTGAACTATTGAGAGATCCTGTGTTCAATAACTGCATACATTTTGATTACTTTAGCAAGCAATCAAATCAAAAATTATTTCTACAACAGTATATGGATGGATTAATATTTAAAAATCGTCAAATGTTAACAATGTATCTTTGTAATATCACAGTAAATGATTTTCAACATTGGCATCTTGGAAATACATTAACATATACTCCATTGCGTGATTTAGAAATTTTCAAAACTATATTGCAGCTTGATTTAGACAGCGCCAAACAACAGATTATGAATGGGGATATAACACGAGCACTAATTGCAAGAAATGATGCCAGTCTACTTCCCCATATATCTCCTCAAAAGAATTCTAAAGATAGTTTAAGTTTTCTTACTGAGCTGATACTCTAACATTGCAATAGCATCTTTAAGTCTAAGCTTTTCTTTCTTTAGCTGAACAAGAAAATCGTGTTCAGCATCAAAATGCTTTAAGTTTTCTCGTTCCATATCTTCTACGAGATCAGCTAGTAGCTGGTGGCGGAGTTTTAGATGTTTAAGTGTGTCCATAGATTAATAATAGCAAAATTATAAAATCTAATCAATCATTATCTAATTTAAGTTTATAAACTCGTGATTTAACAGCACGATGAAGCTGTTCAATGGGAATATTGTTTTCTTTATATCCCATATGCACAACATTTAGATATTTTCTATCAATTGGCATTGCTGCTTCGGCATTGGGAATCATAACATATGTTAGGCTTTTATATAAACGACCATGAAACATAACTTCAATAATATCATGTGTATAGTTTTTACCAAATGCTTCATCATAATCCAGTTTCTTTTCATCACCAGATTTAATAGCCCATAGTACACCATATGCTTTTTCACCATCTTTTTGAACTAGATCAGCATGATTACGCATGACCATTTCAAAATTTGGAGCTACAGCTTTGCCCATCTTCTTTACATGGGGACAACGATGAAGAAAATCTTCATCGTTGGTATTGTGGCCATAAGCAAAATACAGGAATCTACCGTTCATGTATTATTTAGTCAGTGCCTGGAGCACCCTTGCACTTGGCCTTCTTATCAGCAGCAACAGCCTTAAAGTCAATTGCCCATAATGGAGCCTTAACTGTCTTGCTTGCACCTGGAGGAAGAGCAAATACAATGCCAGAAGCCTTCTCAACATCTGCAACAGTTACCTGTACTACGCTGAGATCATTACCCTGATTCTCCTTGTGAGGAAATAGGAATGCCTGAACTTCCTTAGTCTGCTCATCAATGACAATCTTGAAGAAAGCATCGGGAACATCAACTGCATCTGGTCCAATCTTCTTGTCTGAAGCTGTGTTATAGATATTACCAGCATAAATCAACAATGTATGCTGACGTGTAAATGTCCATGCACCGGTTGCTGATTCAAGTAACTTCCAAATACCACGGTTAAGTCCTGGCAGCTGTGGACTCATGTTTGACATTAGAAATGACTCAAACTCAACCTGCTGATCATATGACTGATGAGCATCGTTGGCAATATGTCCTTGATCATAGCCGTTACCAGCATAATCTTTTGGATCACTACGCTTGTTTGCAGGCAAACTAGCATCTGCTACGAAAGCATTACTACGAGGAACGCAACCATTTACTGTAGCTGGAGTTACAACCCATGTGGTCCAAACTGGAATCTTAGCTACGTTATCGTGTAGTGTAAAGTAACCTTGGCGACAGATCAATGTTGCATCTGGCTTAGTTACCTGAGGAGCTCCGAATGGTGCAAGAGCAGCACACTGAGCTGGTGGAAATGGAGCACGCTGAGTCCATGCAAAACTTGTAGTAGTTGCAGCAACTAATATGCCAATTGCTAATAGAATTTTTTTCATTGACTAGTCCTTGTTAGGCACATATTTAGTCAATGACATGGCAGACTAATTAAAATCTGCCATTTTTACTATCTACCTTGCTTTGGAAGGATCAGTTATTGCTGTAATTATAAGTTACACGCAGATTCTTTATACTTAGATAGCAAATACAGCAGCTCGGCTGCCTGAGATATCACGAGCACTAACTGCATAAGCAGCCTTGCCTTCCGTGTTCTTCTGTACACGGACCTTAAGACCAGCAGCACGTAGATCACTCATACGAGCACGCAGGTTCATAATGCCATATGTTGCACGAGCCTGAGCTTCGGACATCTGACGACCTGTTCCACGAAGATGACCTTCGAGGAAAGTAACCTGAGGAACAGTGAGCGTAGTGAAAGGCTTAAAATTCTTAGACATATCTATTTCCTTTTGTTAGTGAGTAAATCATTTACTCTTTACTTTACTAGTATAGCAAACTTCAATTGGATTACCTAATTATTTTTATTAAATCATCAGATAACTCCTAAATAAGTGAGAGATCCAAACAAACAGGCATAGTGAATTACCTGATCGAACCCTACCATTACGAAGAAGTCATGAACACGACCTTTGTTCCAAAGATAAGTGTTAATCCTGCTGGTAACATAGTCTACAGCAAAGTGAGCAGCACCGTTAGCCAGCACCCATAGTTTAATTGTTGAGCTATCCAATGGAAGAAAAACAAATCCAAACACTGCCAAACATACTGTGTAGATTGTGACATGTAGTAGCAGGGCTAAGTTATTCTTGCTCTTGTTCTTAGCTTGCCAATCACTTTGCAGCACAAAGTCTGCAACCCAATGCATGGCGATAACAGTCATAATTGTTTGGAATGTCATGTGTATTTCCCACTCTTAGCAACTGATGCCATATTGCGATTGGACATATCCATAAAGAAATTCTCACGACCTTCTTTACTCATATTAATATACTCAAGTTTATATGCAAGCCTGCCACAGCCAAAATATACACAATAAGTATGTAAATGGAAACTGACAATGATGGTATAAGCAGGAGTCATAGCAGCGCCGCCTAAACCGCCATAACCTGTTGCAGTACTACCCCAAGTCTGCGGGAACATGACGACTTCAAGTTCGTCGCTCATCGGCCGGCGTATTTTACTGACACGAGGAACCGTGTCAGTCTTCATTGCTACACCCTGTTCCTCTTTGGACAACTTACGCCAAGCATCCCAATCCCTATCCTCATATGTAATATCTGACATGTCACGATGTGCAGCAGCAGACATCGCTTCGTGTAATGCTTCAAACGGTGTTCCCAGTCTCATTACTTAACTCCAACGGTTGATCTTAAACTTACCAAGATGCTTATTGTATCTGGCACAGGCAATGAACTTGCCCAATCTAAAAACGAACCCTACTTGATTACTACCCTTAGGATAAAAATTAAATCCTGTTCGGACATCTTCACCCTCTTCTCTAATGTGTATCATTCCTCTGTTTCCTCCTTCATCGCATAGAATAACTCAATCTTGAAGGGATTCTTTAATGCGAAGTGGAACCTAAACATCTTTTACTCCAAAGTATGCCTTCATATCATTCGCCAAAACATCTTGTAATATTTTCATAGAAAACTCAGTCTGTCCTGCTGCTTGGATAGTAGGTTGGGTGACACATCTAGCACATTCCCGCACGATTAACTCGGCGAATTTTTCCAATACTATCTTGTTCTGATCAATACAGCCTTCTTTGTATGATTCATATACAGCCTGTTTAGCAAGTTCTTCGATACGCTCGTTCATTCCTCATCTCCCTTTAGCCACGGTTCTGAACCTTGTCCATAATTCTCAGTATACTCTAGTGGTGCTTCTGCGGTTCGCCTTTCTTGCCAATCGTCTGCCATCTTGCGGAAACCCTCTTCATAATAAGTCATCTTCGCCTCCAATACTCTGCGAGCACGTTTAAGATCTTCAACGGTAACTGGTCTATATTCAACCATGATACTAAGCACATCCTCTAACTCCTTGATGCGAGAAATAGCCTTGGTAAAAGCGTCAGAATAAATATTTTTCTGCTCTTTCAATTTTTCAATGTGGTCAGCGACTTTGTCCATTTCGGCAACGCCCCCAGAACGCAGCCACTTCACAAGATTATCAGTCATCTTTTTCCTCCGGGTATGCTTCAGCGATAGTCTTGCGGCAACGCTTGCGCCAATCATCACGCTGCCACTGAGCCTTTTCATAACTCAACTCGATATAGTCATTGGCAATGTAGTGGACCATAGACTCATACTGTTGTAGGCGTTTAATTTCTTGAATTAGAAGATCACGCTCCCAATGCTCACAAGGTAATTGTATTGACGTTACCATTCTGGACCTGTTGTCTTGTCTGTGCGTTGATAGATATAACTAAAGTCGACGCCATAAGCAGGCACTACCATCAATCGTTCTGGCATGCCATTCTCATCATATGATCCTAAAGATCCATGAATAAAATATACTCCAGGATGATTTTCTGGATTCAGATGTTTATAAATGCGACCCATTCTAGTTACAATATCCTGCAACCGTGCAACTTCCGCTTCTAATTCTGCAACTCGATCAGTCATTACCAGTTCTCATAATCTGTGAGGTCTTTAAAGCGACCTTCACCTTCTGTAGTTTCAATTTCAGCACGGTAATGAGTACCGATGCCAGTGTCTATGGCAACAATCTTGACCACATGCGGCTGTGGATCCATAGTGTTAATCCACTTGACCAATGTTTCAAGTTCGGCGATACCAATTGTAATGTTAGTTGAGTGTTCTGCCATAACAACCTCTTAAAAGTGGCGATTCGGGAGGGATTCGAACCCCCATTTGCAGCTCCTGTTACGATTAGGGAGGTAGAAGCTCCCCTCGGCTACCGAACCAATTCTTTTGCTGCAACATACCAGCTTCCCATTGCACCTTTGAATCCCATTTCTTTCAGTGCTTTGTTCATACTTTTATGTTTAGCATACAAGTTTCTAAACTCTTCTTCTCTCCCAAACATTGGGTTTCTACTATTTTCTTTACATTCTTCTGAACAAAAAAGTTCTTTTGTCTTCAAAAGAAAATCTTTACTACATAGTTTACATGATGAAATTTTAGGATTCCAATTAACAACCCTACCTTTTTCCCAACCTTTATTAATATACAACTCTACAAGGTTTTTGTCAACTTTTTTTGATTGTTTCATTGATTTATTATGAATCCAACTTGATCCAAATGAACTATTTTTCTCGCCTATCATCTCAGACATAGCGACTGATAATTTAACTCGAAACCATTCGTATCTTCTATTAGAAATTCTTTCTGACATAGTTTGATTATATGAACACATCATATTAGCAGCTTTAACTAATCCGTGATGTGATGGATACATTTTAACTAATAAAAGATGACATATAAAATGTTCTCGTGCTGTTAAAAGAACTAAATTATCTTTTTTATCATTCCCACCCAAGCATTTTGGGATTATATGATGAGACTCATAATATATATTTTCATCACGTGGTCTATTCTTTCCATTATTAATTATAGAATTGTATATCTTAGAATAGTCCATCTACTTCTCCAGTTGTATTTATACTTTTTACTGAAAAAGTAGAAGTCTATCCAGCTGAGCTAAGAGACCTTATTGTTATAATAGCATACTATTATTTATTGTCAACATTCTAGATGATTATTCATCCATTCTCTAAAATGTAGCCATTCTTCTTTTAGCATATCACGTTTCCAAATATTATAGATACGTGGGACAAACACTAAGTTATCTATGGTGCTTGCACCTTTCTTTGCCTGAGGGATTTTATGATCCAACCCAGGAAGATGATACAAGTCATCAGTTACTCGATTAAAACCTAAACCCCAACATACCTTTCGGTCACCGAAGTAGTCAGGAGCTATACTGTATAGCTCCTCGGGAGTTGCGTCGTATTCAGCTTGCCTGCTGTACTCGATACAGCGAAGCATTTTTAAGTCTATACGACCTTCCATAACTGCTAGATGATAATCACCATTCAAATAAGTAACTCCATCTGGCAGTCTATATGGGCGAAGTTCGTTCTCCAGAATAAGTTGATTAATTTCAACCACAGTCATCGAACTAGCCAATCATGAACCCTAATGGTTTCGCCATACTTGTTCTTCGGAGCAGTCATTGAATTTTTAAATTCTTCCCTAGCAAACTTTGTAAAGACATGATAGATAGCATGACTTACTTTGATCTCAGGACCAATGCCATTACCTTTACCATATTCGTCATTTACAGCCTTTTTACAAGTTGAATGTAAAGATTCAGAAGCTGTACCAAAATGCCTATCAATAACATTAGATAGTTCGCGAAGATTTTTGTTTACTAACTGACCGCCAATGTAATCACCATGAAAGTTTTTCTTTGGATCCTTATCTACTAAGGTCCACCGATGATCTTGCTGACTAAACAAATATGTTAGCCCCAACAAGTTAGCTGACTTAATAGTTTGATTGCCGTAAGAAGAAATCATAACTGCGGCAGCGATATCCATATTTTCAATACCCATACGAGCTGACTTTAAGATATCTCCCATATGACTAATACCCCTGTTAGCACTAGCATTTGGGTCCTTTGCACGGCAAATATTAATACCCCAACGATTTGCCCAATGTTTAATATCAAGCATTTCTTGATCTTCTTTGAAGGGCTTTTTTCCAGCTGCAATATACTGCTCTGCTCTAGTAGAGCGATTACGATAATTGTCGTATGGCTCTGAAGGAAGATTATCAACATTACAGGCACAGAACTGATCAATATCTACAGTAGTATCATCTGAAATTCTATACTGCATAGCGATATAACGAACACCAAAAAATAATGATGCTACGCTGCGATGCTGTGCATCATTGATAAATGCTCGTTCACCACTAGTTTCCATTCTGCCAATGGCATTAAACACTGACCATGGATCAAACTTAAAAACAATTCCAATACAATGTCGAAAATAAAGAATACGTTGACTACCGAAATTAAGCCAAAGCTTTTCAACTGGTTGACGCTCAACACCCTCCATTGGAGTAATGTTCATAAGTGGAAAATCTACACCCCATAGTGCCTTACTATCAGCCAACTCATCGAGTGCAAGAATCCAAGAATCCAATAGACTAAGCATGCCACTGCGGGTAAGAGGTGTCCAAAGTTTCTCTGGAATTTTTTCAAGCCTATCAGCTACATCTTTTTGAGTAAGTTCTCGATAATCAACACGACTATTTTTTGGACCTAAGATTAGTTCAAGATCTTGACCAAACTTCTGTGTAACAACTTGCGGGTATCCAAAATTTATATATTGCGTATTACTCATATTTTATTTCCTTATCCAAAAGGTTGTTTTTGCATAGCACCATACTAGCAATTACTAATATACAAGTTTACTAAATTCTGTCAACCTTCTTTTTTGTTACAAATTATGTAACAGTTAATGCTCCCAAGGAAACACAATCCAAGCATTGTCTTCTGCTTTATTGATTTCCATTGCAGCGTATCCTACAGTTTCTGTGCTGGCAAGATTGTTAACTACCGTTGCAAACCGAACATTAGTACCCCAACAAGAATTCCATTTCTCATTGGCAGGCAAACAACTGCCGGGCCAATCCTGCTTAATCCAAGCAATAGTTGCTCCGCTATCGTTAATAGCGTCGACAATAAGAATGTTTACAGGATCTGTATTGTATCCCATTGCATCTTCTGCCATCCAACAATTATGATCACAGTCATCCTCAACGCCATCTCTCAATGATACTTTAAGTGCATACATTGGAACTTCAAGAATATGGCTTAGAATCACTGCGGGAGTTAACCCGCCTCTGGTAATACCAACAATATAATCAGGCTTAAACCCACTCTTAAGAACATCTAGTGCAAGCTTAGTACACAGTTGATCCATTGATTCCCAGTTAATATAAGTCTTTTTCATATAATCCTCAAAGATATTTTTCAAATTCTGCATCCAACCATGGAAACAACGGCTTATAATCTCTATTACGACGTTGATCAATTGAGTCTAGAAAACTCTTAAGACTTTTGATCTGCGGTATATTAGGTTTGCTATTAGCAACTTGTGATCTAATTCCCTGCATATACTTCTTTGTATTCTCATGGTAAGGAACTGTATTCAACATTAAACTATCAAATGATTCAAAATCATCATCAAACAATCCAGGACCAAAGATATCAGGATTTAGATAAGGCGGCCATTGTACTGTCATGAAGTTGTTATAAACAGTATTAATCTCATTCCATTTTTGCATACGTCGTAATAGGTCAGGCATGTATTTGACACTTAATACATTAATAGCATGATTGACCTGCATACGTATCCACTTCTTGTTAACTAACTTTTCAAAGTTACGTTCCCACTGTGCCAAATCTAAATCACTGCGGATATATTCAGCTTGTGGACCCCAACAATCTAAGCTGGCAGTAATCTGTAGATTCTTAAGCTTACGCTTACCAATCAACTGTTCAAATCTGCTGATAAAATGATCCATACGCTTGTCATCAGCAGTTAAGTTAGTTACAATGTTAAAATCAAGATTGGGACTGGGATGCTCTTCAAAGAAATCCAAAGTCATATCAAACTCTTTCTGAAGGAAAGGTTCTCCACCTAGAATTTGAAATGTTGTAATATCTTTATGATTCAGTGCCAGCCATTCAAATAACAGCTTGACCATTTGATCATACTCAGAATTCATTTTCCATTCGTCATACTTTTCAAAGTAGGCTTCGTCACCAAATCTTCCATGCTTTTTAAGTTCAGCAGCAATCTTACTGCTAAACCATGGACCACAGTAAATGCATTTGAGATTACAAGTATTATTGAAATAAACTTCTAATGTACGAGGAGTTACTCGAGTTGCTGTAGGATCAGTCAAAAGCTCTTTAACAGTCATATGCTCAAATGGCGTAGTTAGATGCAATTGGCGATCACTATACCCACCTGCATCTTCAATGTTCTTACAATACTCACAACCACCGCCAGGCCATTTTCCTTCCAACATCATTTCACGATCTGCAATCTTACGGGGAAGATTATGAAAATCCATAAAATTCTCAAGAGTTAGTTTATCGTGTCTGACTCTGTGGCAACTAGCAGTTGATGAACGACTTAGATAAATTGTGCTGTAACCCCATTTAAGTCTACAGCCAGTTGCGGTTTTAACAGGAAAATTTGTCAATTTACCTCACTGCCTTACATTCGTGATCACGATGCGGGTCACAAGTATGACGTGTCTGCGGGCGCTGCTCCAAGTTATATGGACGAGGAGCTGGAGTTGGCATATGACGCTCTTCAACTTGTCGATGCTCATCGTAACGAGGCGGGGGAAGATATCCGCGATCAACAGGAACAATAATAGGTGCTCGCTCATAATAATATGATGGGATAGGACGCTCTTCAACTACAATAGCAGGATAGCTACGATGTGCATCTGCACAACCTGCAAGTGACAATGTTAGTGCTGATAACACAATAAGCTTTTTCATTAATACTCCAAAATGATGGCGGAAGGGGTGGGATTCGAACCCACGGAGGATATCGCTACCCTCGCTCAGTTAGCAACCGAGTGCTTTCGGCCTCTCAGCCACCCTTCCGTTTAGTATCATTACTATATATGCTTTTGCTGATAATGTCAATTAATTTAGATAATATTTTTGACTACAGTGACCTTTTATTCCACTACGTGGATTAATTCCATCATTGATCCAGTTGCTGCCCAACGTATCAAAGTAACGCTTGTTCAATGGATTCAAAATAGCTTGTCCATCACTATTGCCATTCCAAAACCAGCTGTCACGCTCACTGAATACAACATTGGTTGGTTTGCCATTATTGAATGTAGTTGGATCCCATTTTGGATACAGTATAATCTTAGCTGCGGCACTTGTAATATACTGTTTCAATCTTCTATTAAATCCATACCGATTAGGTTTAGTTTGGTAAAATTCATGTAGGTCACATGTTTCGGCAAACTTCAACAATGCGTGTGCTTGCTTAACAATCATCTCAGGTAGATCAGGAGTCCAATAGAATAACTCATCATACCAACCTTGAGCAACACGCTGCTGAGCATAAGGAGTAACACAATTGTCCATAATGTCAAAAAACTGCAAGTAATGCTTATCTCCATCTGGAAATATCTGAGGTTTTTCACTGCCCCATACAAAGCAAACTGATTTGCCTTGATCAATTAGATTACGATAATCTTCAATGCGTTCTCTAAATTGGCTTTTTATTATGTTATTGGGACTATAGTGATTATTGACATAATAATTGTAATCTTCACCCACACTCTTAATAAATGACTCGGTATGCTCAGTGATATCAATTAATCTAAACTTAAACTCCAACCCCTTATCACGCAATCGCTTGATACCAGGAAGTACAACACGATCAACTTCGGCGTTCATATAATCATCACGATCTTTAGAACCCTCAAGATTCCATACAGTTGCGATCTCGTCTATTTTTAACCCCGCATCAATCCATGCAGTTAATATGTTTACACTATCACTACCACCACTATAGAATAGCACAACATAATCATATGCTGATCTTATCTGACGACAGCGAGCTTTATACAATTCATATAAGTCTAATGATGGTTCTTGCTGCCAATTTTGAGCAGCAAATATGTCGTCATTGAAATGCCACTGTGGCCAATATCCAGTGACATTTTGCAATTCAATTGCTTCAAGTTTACTAAAAGTTCGATGAATATTGACTTGATAATATCCATGTTTATATGGATCATTTTTAAATATCATGATTTAATTATATACTATCGTCCAGCTAAAGTCGATTTAATCATCCATCCATGCTTTTTATGAGCAGATTGACGCTCAGCTAAAAAATTACTCCAGCCATGATTGCCTGCTGTTTCAGCTTCGTTGTAAGCAACTTGTACATTATACAATACTGTTTCGTTATCTTGATATAGTCTGTGAAACATAGTTAAAGCGTCGGGAGTTTCACGTTCATCACCTATTTTACTAAGCTCTGCAAAACGTCCTAAACTGCCAGGTACATATGATCCCATAGCACGAATGTGTTCGGCAATAGTATCTACTGCTTCAAATACATCCTCGTATATTTTTTCAAGTAATATATGATACTGATAAAAATCAGGACCTTCGATATTCCAATGATAGTTGTGAGCACGGAGATAAAATTTGAAATGGTCAGCCATCACTACTTTAGCAGTTTCAATCATCTGTTCACTCATTCTTATCTCCGTGTTGTATTATATTTAAGACTTAAAGACCTTTAATGCATTTTCCCAAAGCTCTGTACGCTCTGCAAGCCCAATGGTTCCTCCATTGATACGTTTTGTACAAGTTAAAATATCACTTGCATCCGAATACTTGTTAAGATCATTCTTTTGCCAAAACCAACCAGCACTACGAGCAGCACCTTCTGGAGTAGTCAGATATAGTGGATCTTCACTAAGGTCTTTGCCCAAAGCTTCGCCACATTCTTCGTAATTACTCTTACCAGTTAACTGAATAAAGCCCCTGCCGCAATGCTTCCACCCATCGCCCGAACCCTCATCGCCGTTGCCCATGCGGTTAGCATAAACACGATTAGCAATCTTTTCTGGATTATGAGCATATTCGTTAGCAGTATCTTCATCATCAAAATACTTGTGAAAGATCTTCATTAGACCCTCTGCTTTATAGTTTAAATTTTCTTTAGTAATTCTAAAATATGAACTTTCGTGGCAGCACTGTGCTAGAAACATTGCCATTCGCTCTGGAGTATTAATTTCAAATTCTTCCATTGCATCATTTAATGGCTGTAAACATGCGTCGATTGTCTTCTCATCGCAACTTTCAAAAGCATCCCAAAACTTATCTTTATCCATTAGCATTTGTTGATTTCCTTCTGCTAATGTATTTATTTTCAAAAAAGCTAACAATAAATATTTTTATGGAGAATTTCAATTATATTGTTATATCAAATGGCAGGGCAGGAAGTCAATTATGTTGTTTTCTACTCAATGAGTATGTTAAATCAAAAATATCGAATAATTTGAATTTTTTTATTAATTTTCAACAAAAAAATATCATTGAGAATTATGAGAACAACACCATATATCACTGTCATAATGAACAAAATTTACTACAAGTTCCAAGAGATTTTATCATAATTTATGTGACCAGAAATATTTTTGATTTAGTAATAAGCAATCAAGTTGCAAGCTATCTAAATCAATTTGCTTATTTTGAAAATACCAAAAATTGGATTGAAAATCCCAAATCTTTCGAAATCCCATATTCAACTTTTGCCAATGATTATATGGCTAATCTAAGATTTAATAGAAGAATTGAAAAACTATTGGGTAATTTACCAAATACTGTTGTTAACATTGATTATGATCATATCAAAACAAACAATGATAAATTTTATGATATCATAGGAGTAGATTTTAAATTATCTAAACCACTTGAATTTATTAAAACACCATACGATTATAATAAACTAGTGACTAATTATGAATCACTAAAAGAAATAAAGTTCCGGATCTAGGAATATCCCATCCTAGACACCTGCTGCTCCGGAGACAGCGCCCACCGCCATAACTTACTATCTTC
>JGI26470J50227_1000085_pt1 | contig 43593 bp, 38 predicted proteins | sample FreactTroBogLake_FD_50227 | JGI IMG/M metagenome (IMG submission 50227)
GGGGGTGATGGCCGTCACGTCGATGAATTTGCCCTGGGGCACCCCGGCCCGTCGGGTCAGCAAGGGCCCAAAGTCGACCTTGGCCGCATGGCGACCGTAGGGAATCCATTCCTCGGGCCCGAGGCCGAAGTCGGCCGCCAGGGTACCCAGGGGTTTCAGGCGGGTCTCGGCGGCCTCGGCAATTTGCCAGTCGGCGAGGTGGGTGGGATCCAGGGTGGGTCTCGGGTTCATCGCGTCACTCCACCGTAAACCGGAACAGCCGCTTCTTGCCAGCCTTGACCAGGAAGGCCCCGTCTTTGAGCGCGCCAAGGTCGGCCTTGGCGTCCGGGGTTTCGACCTTCACGTCGTTCACCGACGCGCCTCCCTGGACCACCAACTGCCGGGCTTCCCGCTTCGACGGGGCCAGCCCGGCCTCGGCGATGAGGTCGACCCAGGTGACCCCGGCGGCGATCCGGTCCCGGGACAGGGCCGCATGGGGAATAGCCCCCAGGTCGGCGCCGGCCCCGGCGAAGGCCCCTTGGGCGGCGGCCCGGGCCTGGACGGCCTCGGCTTCCCCGTGGACCAACGACGTGACTTCAAAGGCCAGAAGGGCCTTGGCGTCGTTGATCCGGCTGTCCCGGTGGGCACAGAGGGCGTCGATTTCCGCTACCGGGCGGAACGTGAAGATCTTGAAAAACTTGGCCACGTCGTCGTCGTGGACGTTCCGCCAGTATTGGTAGAACTCGAAGACCGGGGTCTTCTCTTTGTCGAGGAAGACGGCCCCCTTTTCGGTCTTGCCCATCTTCTTGCCGTCGCTGGTGGTGAGCAGGGGGAAGGTGAGGACGAAGACCTCCTGCCCCGTCATCCGTCGGGTCAGGTCGATCCCCGAGACCATGTTCCCCCACTGATCGTCGCCCCCCACCTGCAGGCGCACCCCATGGAGTTGATTGAGCTTCATGAAATCGTAACTCTGCAAGATGATGTAGTTGAACTCGATGAAGCTCAGGCCCGTTTCCCACCGCATCTTGTAAGTCTCGAAGGCTAGCATCCGGTTCACGGAAAAGTGGACCCCCACGTCCCGAAGCATCTCAATGTAGTTGAGCTTCAGCAACCACTCGGCGTTGTCGGTCATGTGGGCCTTCCCGGGACCGAAGTCGAGGAACTGGCCCAGTTGCTTCCGGAACGCCGCCGAGTTGTGGGCAATGGTCTCGTCGTCCAGGAGCTTGCGCATTTCGCTCTTCCCCGTGGGGTCGCCGATCCGGCAGGTACCCCCGCCCACCAAAGGAACGGGCCGGTGCCCCGCCTTCTGAAGGTGGGCCATGGCCATGACGGGGACCATGTGACCAATGGTTAAGCTGGACCCCGTGGGGTCGAACCCACAGTACAGGCTGACCGGCCCCTCGGACATCAGCTTGGCCAAACTGGCCTCGTCGGAACACTGCTTAAACAGGCCCCGCTCCTTCAAAATGGTCAGCGCATCGGACATTGAAAGGGCTCCTGGAAAAAACGGTACCCCAGTGTAGCCACGCCGGGGCCCCTGGGCAAGGCAACCCAGGCCCCGGATACCAAGGATCAGTCCTCGGGGACTGCCTCGGGACCGGGCAGCAGAGGGGCCAGGACGTCCCCGATCTTCTTGTGCCGCTCCAGGGGGTGCCTCAACGGCACGGCAAAGTTCAGACTGTACCGGTTCTGGCGGCCCTCCCGGTGCCTTTCGAGGACCCCGGCGGCCTCGAGGTCGGCCACGATCCTCTGGACGGCCCTCTCGGTGAGCCCGATGGTCTGGGCCACCACCCGCAGGGGCGCTTCGGGGTTCTGGGCCAGGCACACCAGCACGTGGGTGTGATTCGAAAAGAAGGTCCAGTCGGGTTTTTCCTCACTGATCATAGGTTCACCATGACCTAGGAAGTTTTGTTCGTCAATTCCTTGACGTGCATTCGTCGTTTCCCTAATATGCGACCAATATTACGTGAATCTAATTACACGTATAGGAGTACCTATGATTTGGTTCAACGGCTCGTGGCTCGTGGCCCTGCCCGCACTGGCGGGGACCCTATTCGTCCTGGGGTTCCCCACCGAGGGATCTCGCCTGTTCCGGATCGACCCCCTGGGCCTGGGGTTCCTCGGGGCCTTGGTCGTCCTGGGGATGGCTATCCACCGGTTCGCCCGGCACAACCTGGCCGGCGACCCGAGACGCCGAGCCTTCCTGTTCCACCTCGTGGGGACGCTGTGGTCGGTCCAGGGCCTGGCCGTCGCCGAGAACCTGGGGCTGTACTGTGGGTTGTGGGTCCTCTCGAGCCTGGGCCTCCACCGCCTCCTAGGCCACTATTCCCACCGCCCCGAAGCCCGGGTGGTGGCCTGGGAAAAATTCCTCGTCAGCCGTATGGGGGACGCCGCCCTGGTCCTCGCCGGGACCGGCCTCGTGGTCCAGTACCATACCCTCGACCTCGGGACCCTCCAGACCGCGGTCGACTCGGGGGTGGCCCCCTTGCCCTGGGTGGGCGTGGCCCTAGTGGTCGGGGTCTTGGTCAAAAGCGCCCAGATCCCGTTCCACCGGTGGCTCCCCCGGACCCTGGAGGCACCGACCCCGGTGTCCGCCCTCCTCCACGCCGGCATCCTGAACGCTGGGGGCTTCCTATTGATCCGGTGTTGGTTTCTGCTCCGGGGCCAGGAGGCGGCCCTCACGGTGTTGGTCCTGGGCGCCGGCGCCTCGATCCTGGCGGCCGGACTGGTCCTGGTGGTTCAACCCGACGTGAAGCGGCGCCTAGCGTGGTCCACCATCGGTCAGATGGGCTTCATGCTCCTGGAGGNGGGGTTGGGGGCCCCGGTCTTGGCCTTCGTCCACCTCGTGGCCCACGGCCTGTACAAGGCGAGGGGGTTCCTTTGGTCGGGGGCAGTTCCAAAGACTCCCGGTCCGGTGTTCGGACCGGGCACCCCCGGGTGGGGCCGGGCCACGGCCGCCTGGGGGGTGGCCGGGGTCGGGGCCCTGGGGGCCATCGCCTGGGGGGCCCCCGGCCACCTGCCCTTGGCAGCCTGCGGGTGGGCCGCCCTGGTTCCCCTGGTGGTTCGGCCCTCAGGGTCCTGGGGTCTCCGGGTCCGGGACCTGACCATTGCCCTGGGAGTCACCCTCGGAGCGACCCTGGGGTTGGTGGCCGTAGGTCTGGGGCGCCCCGGCGACCCGGGCCCGGGCCTGGGGCCGGCCCTGGCCGGGGGCCTGGTCGCCGTCGGCCTCGTAGCCTCGGGACTGCTGATCACCCGGGCCCCGGGGTTCGTCGGGGTCGGGTGGTATCCCAGGGCCTACGCCTCGGCCCTCCACGGGTTTGGCTGGGGCCGGTGGTCCGAAACCTGGGTCCGGCGCCTCGTCCCAGGCCTCGCCCTGAAAGGAGGCCTCTGATGCCCTCGTACCAATCGGTCTGGGCCCGGTTCGCCCCCTGGTGGGAGCTCGATCGCCTGGTGGCCGTGANCCCCTGGGAGGGGCTCACGGCCCGGTCCTTCCGGACCATTCTGTACGAGGAGGAGGCCAGGACGGGGTACCCCCATCTTCCCGGGGCCGCTCCGGCTCCGGCCCCGGGAGCCCAAGGCCCCGGGGGCCCTCGGTCCCTCGCCGACCTGCTAGGCCCGTTCCTGGCTTCGTACTTCTCACCGGAATCCTCGGTGGTTCCTGCTCCCTGGGGACACCTGCCGCTGTACGAAGCCTGGGTCAGTTCCCTCCCCACGTCCCTGGGGCTGCCTCGGCGGTCGACCCGGACTTTGGTCGCCCTGGTGAAGTCGCTGCCCCGCCGCCCTTCCCAGGTCTTGGAGGCCCTAGCCCCCGAACCCGAGGGGCTGGCGGCCCTCCTCGACGGCGTCCGGGGCTGGGCCTCCCTGGCCCGCCGCCGGGAGTGGCCCGGGTCCCCCACGCCTGACGGCCCTCTGGCGGCCTTGGGAGCCCTGGTCGCCGTGGTGAACAGGGGATGCCCGATGACCGGGGGGAGCCCGGCCGCACCCCCGGAAAGTTTTGACCAGAGGTTTCAGGCCCTGGAGGAACGGGAAGAGGCCGTCCGCCGGTGGGTCGTCGACCAGTGCCAAGCCCCGTCGCCCCCCCAGGCTCCGAAGCTCCGGGCTGCGTTCTGCATCGATGTTCGGTCCGAACCCTTCCGGCGCCACTGGGAGGCTGTGGACCCCGACGTCGAAACCGACGGGGTGGCCGGGTTCTTCGGGTTGCCCCTGGGGTGGGCCGAGGGTTCCGACCTCGTGCCCCACCTCCCCGTCCTAGGGTCCCCGTCGGTCACCCTGGGCGGCCCCCCCGAGCCCCAGACCCCGGGGGTCCCCCTGCCTCACGTCGGGGTTCCCCATTTCCCCCTGGTGGAATGGACCGGATGGCAGGCCCTCGGCGACCTGTTGGGCTGGCGCAAGCGGTCCCAGGCCCCGGTCCGGTACCCGGGGATCGAGGCTTCCATCCAGGCCCAGGCCCCGGACCAAAAGGTGGCCTGGGCCCTGGGGCTGGTGGAAGCCCTGGGGTGGAGGGCCCCCTGGGCCCCGGTGTACATGTTGGTGGGCCACGGCAGTACGTCGACGAACAACGCCCAAGGGTCGAGCCTGCAGTGTGGGGCCTGCGGAGGCCAGTCTGGCGAAGCCAGCGTCCGGGCCATGGCAGCGGTCCTCAACGACCCCGAAACCCGTCAGGGGCTCGAGCGCGAGGGGGTCGTCCTCCCCACGATCACCCGCTTTGTCCCGGCCCTCCACGACACCACCACCGACCGCGTCACGTTTTGGGGTGACCTGCCTCCCGGAGAACCGGGGTTCTGGGAACGACGCCTCCTGGGCTTGGCCGAGGCGAGCCGCCGGACCCAGGCCGAACGGCAGGCCCGATTTCCCTTCCTAGGCCGGACCGGACAACACCGGGCCTTGGACCCCGCCGAAGTGCGACCCGAGGCCGGGTTGGCCGGGAACGCCGTCTTCCTGGCCGTTCCCCGGGGCTGGACCCGGGGCGCCAACCTCGGGGGTCGGGCGTTCATCCACACCTACGACCCCTCGACCGACCCAGACGGGTCTGTCCTCGAACGAATCCTCACCGGGCCGGTGGTCGTCGCGTCGTGGATCAACCTGCAGTACTGGGCGTCGACCACGGTTCCCCAGCTCTACGGCGCCGGGGCCAAGGTGCTCCACAGCCGCATTGGAACCCTGGGGGTTTTCGAGGGCCTAGGAGGCGACCTGAAGACCGGGCTTCCTTGGGAATCGGTGGCCTTCGATGGGCGCGGCTACCACGAGCCACTCCGGCTCCAGGTGATGGTCGCCGCCTCCCGGGACCGGATCCACGCCATCCTTCGGGGACGTCCTGGCCTCCGACCCCTGGTGGACGGGCAGTGGATACGCTTGTTCCTGGACCACGAGGGAACCTGGGAGCCCTGGGAGGTCCCCGGGGGGAGTGGCTAGCCGAAAAGGCCGAGGNCCGGGGGAACCTCGGTTCCCACCGACTTCAGGAATTCCACGAACAGCCCCAACAGGATGGGGTCGAGCTTTTGACTCCGGCAGAACTGTCGATCCATGAGGGCCAGGGCCTCGGCCGACCCCAGGGCCTTCTTGTAGCTCCGGGACCCATCGGTCAACGCATCGTAGATGTCGACGACGGCGCAGACTTCCACGGGGAAAAATCCCAGGGCGTGGCCGCCCCGGAAAGCGTCGAGGGTGTTGGCAATGCAACACTGGATCTCCCCCGGGGGTCTCCCGGCCCGGGCGCGGTCCCACCGGGTCAACCCATAGCCCTCGGGGTGAAACAGATAGTTGTGGTGGTCCCCGACGATGTACCGGGCCTCCTCGTACTGGGTTCCGTAGGTTCGCTGGAACAGCCCTGACCCGAGGATGGGGNGCTGGTGGATCCGTTGGATATCGTAGGCAGCCCCGGTCTCGAAGTAATCGAGGTCAAAAATCTTTCCGATGTCGTGGAGCAGCGTCCCCAGGGCAAAGACCTTGAGCTGAGCGACGGAGATTTGGGACAACCGGACCACGTTGTCGAAGGTGTTGAGGCTGTCCCGCAACGAGGGAATCCGGGCCCGGTACAGGTCTCGGTACCGGGTGGGGTACAGAACCCGGAGCCTCTGGTTGAGCCCCCGGCGGTGTTGGTCGTTATAGTACAACAGAAACGACACCATGGTGGTGAAGACTCGGACCGTATGATTCATCACCTGGCCGTTGGAAAGGCGTTCCAGAGTCTGGAACAGGGTCTTCATTTCCTGACTCTCGGCGATGAGGGCAATGACCGATTCCACGATGGCGATGGTTTCTTGGGCGAGTCGTAGGTCTTCGGCGGTCAGAGCGGTTCGATTGACGCTCAGGGACGCTCGGTTCACCAAAAAGGCCAATTCGGCCACCTGGCTGATCTTTTGGGCCTGGACCTCGGGGTCCGACGAGGCCGTGTCCGGGGCTTCGAAGGCCGTCCGACCCGCTTCGAGGGAATGGACCCTCTCGGCCATGTCCTGGGCCATGAGGGCATTCCACCGGATCGAAAAGGCGTCGTCCGGATCCCCGAGCCGTTCGGCATCCTCGGCCGACCGGTCGCCGCCCCACCCGACGGGAACGGCCAACTCCCAGGGGTTCCCCACGGCTCCGTCGGAAGCCTCGACCTCCTCAAACGAGACCAAGCGAGCCTCGTAGAAATGGTCGCGCTTGTCCATGACCCGGTAGATTTGGATCCGGGACCCGGCAAAGCGATGCCGATTCCCCAGGACAAACCCCGGGGNGACCAGGGAAAAGCGCCGAGCATCCAGAGAAACCGTGGGTGACTGCATTTCCCCAAAGTCTGGTGCACGGCCCGGAGTTTCACAAGGAAAGTCCGGGAAATCCCCGGGGCAAGCCCCTGGAGACCCTGACTAGGAGGCTTACTTGCCCCCGAACACGCTCCCGAGGAACAAAAAGAACACCGCCAGCCCGATGAGGAGCAAGGCGTAAATGGCCAACACCACGATGGTGACGACCCCGTAAAACTTCGTCAGCGCCCGAAGGTTGGTTGCCAAGGCTTCCAGGCTCACCGCGCTCGCCTCGTGCCCAAACAGCTTCGACGCCTTGGCCATCCGCATGAGGAACCGTACGGGGAAGAAGAACACCACGGCGATCACCAGGTACAAGAAGCCTGNAAGCCCCAAGACCCACCCACCCAGCCTGTCCTCTAGCTCCCCCCGGGCCACGGCGGCGAAGATCAGCGACCCAATGCCGACCAAGACCAAAAGGCCCAGGCCGATGTAGCTCACCACTCCAATGAACTTCAACCACGGAGCCGCCCGCCCCAGGGCCTCCTTGGTCTTGACGGTGATAGTGGCCCCTTCAATGAGGGGCCCGGAAGCCTCGGTCGTGGGCTTAACGGGATCAGACATACGGTACCTCTTGAGACGTACTTTGGCGTCAAACGGCCATCGGGTCAACGGTGGNCCCCGGGCCGGGGTCACGTTCGAGGCGTTCGCTCTGGTTCGACGACCCCGTGGTGCAGCGTCTTCGGTTCGATGACAATCCCGAAGGCCCGCTCGAAGGCTCGCAACCGCGGTTCCTCCACGGGGTCGGCCAGGGCGAGGCTGAGGCCAGGTTGGCCCGCCCGGCCGGTGCGACCACAGCGGTGCTGGTAGTCGAGGGGCTCGGGGACATCGTAGTGGATGACGTGGGTCNCCCCGGGGATGTGCAGCCCCCGGGCCGCTAGATCGCTGGCGACCAAGAGGGACACGGACCCGTGGGCGAAGCCCTCCAGGGCCCGCTGACGGTCGGCCTTGAACCGGGATCCATGGAGACTCTCGGCGGCAACCCCGTGGTGCCTGAGCTTCTCGGCGACCATTTCAATCTGCTCGGGCCTGTTGAGGAACACCAGGGTCCGGGGCGCTTCGAGGCTATGGACCAGCTTCCGGACCAGGTCGGTCTTCTCCCTCAGCTCGGACCGGAAGGACCAATGGGCAATGGTCCCGGGGATGGGTGTTTCTGCGTCGAGCCTCAGGACCTCGGGGTCCCGGAGGAACTCCTGGCTGGCGGTCTCGGTAGCCCCCGGGACACTGGCCGAAAACAGGGTGGTCTGGCGGGTCTTCAGGGTCGTTTTGACGATGGCCCGGAGGGNGGGGAGGGTCCCGGGGNCGAGCAACCGGTCCCCTTCGTCGAGGACGATGGTGGACAAGAAGTGCCCGGTAATCTTCTTTTTCTCCAGGAGTTCTAACACCCGGCCCGGGGTACCCACCACCACGTGGGGCTTGGCCTTGAGCATGTCGACCTGCCGGGAGAGGTTCACCCCTCCCATGAGGACCAAGGCCCGGATCGCCGACCCGGCCCACAGGCGCTCCATCTGCCGCTGGATCTGGATGGCCAGTTCCTGGGTGGGGACAAGGATGAGGGCCTGGAGGTCCTTTCGCTCCGGGGCCACTAGGTTGGTCAGGGGCAATAAGTAGGCCAGGGTCTTTCCAGTCCCGGTGCCCGACTGAACGACGAGGTCCCGGCGGGCCGAGAAGGGTTCCCAAACGGCGGTCTGGACCGGCGTGGGTTCGGTGTACCCCACGGTGGCCAGGAGCTGATCAAGGGTGTGCATCCGTTCACTATACCCGAACCGGCTCCCGGGAGACAGAGCCCCCGGGGTGCCTGAAGATTTCTTTGGACGCCGACCCCGGCGTCACCTAAACTCAAAGCATGCGACCTTCCTCTCGGTCCCAGAGGGCTTTCGACGAGGCCCAACAGCTCTTCCCCGGGGGCGTCAACGAGCCGCTCCGCAGTTACCAGGCGGTGGGCGGCTCCCCTCGCTTCTTTGTCCGGGGCCATGGGGCCCGGCTCCACGACGTGGACCACAGGACGGTGATCGACTTCGTTCAGGGCTGGGGCACCCACATTCTGGGCCACACGCCGGGTCCTGTGGCCCGGGCCCTCTGGGTCCAGTCCGCCNCCCTGGTGACGTCCGGGGCCCCGTCGCCCCTGGAAACAGACCTGGGCCGGTTGGTCCAGGACGCGTTCCCGTCCATGGAACGGCTCAGGTTTGTCAATTCGGGCACCGAAGCGGTCATGAGTGCAGTTCGGGTGGCCCGGGCGGCCACGGCCCGACCCTTGGTGCTGAAGTTCGACGGGGGCTCCCATGGCCACAGCGATGGGATGCTCGTCCAGGCCGGGTCTGGGTTGGGATCCCCCGGGCTGCCTTCGAGCGCCGGGGTGGACCAACGGCAGGCATCGGGGACGATTAGCATCCCCTACAACAACCTGGCCGCCGTCCAGGGGGCCTTCGAAGCGAAGCCCGACAAGGTGGCCGCCGTCCTGGTCGAGCCCATCGCCACCAACATGGGCCTTGTCCTACCCCGTCCGGGGTACCTGTCGGGGCTTCGCAAGCTCTGCGACCAGCACGGGGCCCTCCTGTTGTTCGACGAGGTCACCACGGGGTTTCGACTCTGTTGGGGAGGGGTTCAAACTCTCTTGGGGGTGACCCCTGACCTGACCATCCTGGGCAAGATCCTGGGAGGGGGCTTGGGCATCGGGGCCTACGGCGGCCGGCGAGACCTCATGGCCCAACTGAACCCCCTGGGTCCGGTCTACCAAGCGGGCACGTTCTCCGGGAACCCCCTGGCCATGGCCTGCGGTGTGGCCGTCCTCAGGACCCTCCGTCGACGAGGGTTCTACGAGCGCTTGGAAGACCGTGGTGGCCTGTGGGCCGAAGGGTTGGACCGCCTGTTCACCTCGGGGCGGCAGACCATCCACACCCAGGGGAGCCTCTTCTCAATCTTCTTCNCCCCCGGCCCCGTCCATGACTTTTCGGCGGTCGCCAGCAGTGACCACGGGCTCTACGGCCGGTTCTTCCACAGCCTGTTGAACCGAGGAGTCTTGCTCCCTACCNCCCCCTTTGAAGCGGGCTACCTGGGCATCGCCCACGGCCGGCCAGCGATCCGGCAGGCTCTGGAGGCCGTGGAGGCCGCGTTAATAGACCTTCATTGTTGACCTGCTCACTTTACTTTTCTTTAGACTTGGTTTACAACAGAAGCCATGAAGGTTTCCGAAACCGACGTCCACGACCTCCTCGACGAGAGCCGAGACCTCGATTTACCGGCGTTTCTGACCTGGGCTTTGGATCGCTTTGGTCCAGGAACCGGAGTACCGACTCTGGCCTTCGCCACCAGTCTGGGGCAGGAAGATCAACTCCTCCTGGCCCTCCTGGACGAGGCCGTGGCCTCTGNCCCCGTCCCCGCCCGCCGGGTCCACGCCTTCACCCTCGACACGGGACGCCTAAACCCAGAGACCTACGACCTGCTTCAAACCAACCGCTCCCGGTACCGCTTGCCCGTGAATGCCTACTGGCCTGAGGCCTCGGCCGTCGAAGCCTTGGTCGCTTCCGGGGGACCCAACCTCTTTTACGACGGTGTCGACCAGCGGAAGGCTTGTTGTGCCGTCCGGAAGGTGGGTCCCTTGCACCGAGCCTTGGCTGGCCGCTCGGCGTGGATCACCGGCCTTCGCCGGGCCCAATCGGTGACCCGAGGGAACCTGCATCGGGTGGAATGGGACGGGGCTCACGGTCTAATCAAGCTCAACCCCCTCCTCGAGTTCACCCTGGACGACGTTCAAGCCGCCCTGAGGGCCCGGAATGTCCCCGTGAACGCCCTCCACGCCCAAGGCTACCCGAGCATTGGGTGCGCCCCGTGCNCCCGGGCCATTGAACCCGGGGAACCCGAGCGGGCAGGCCGGTGGTGGTGGGAAAGCCCCGACAAGAAAGAATGCGGGCTCCACGTGGCCCCCGACGCCCCCAAGCCCCCTAAAACGTTCACGATCCGAGGATTAGAATGACCGATCATCTCGATGCTCTGGAAAGCCAGAGCGTGTTTATCTTGCGGGAAGCCTACCGCAAGTTTAAAAACCTCGCGATGCTGTGGTCCATCGGCAAGGACAGCACCGTCCTGCTCTGGCTCGCCCGGAAGGCCTTCTTCGGCCACGTGCCCCTCCCCCTGGTCCACATCGACACCCATTACAAAATCAAGTCCATGATCGAGTACCGGGACCGGTTGGCCCAGGAGTGGAAGCTCCACATGGTCTATGGGGAAAACTCGGCGGCCCTCCGGGACAAGCTCACCTTTCCCGACGGGGCGGTGGATCGGCTCACCTGCTGCGCCAGCCTCAAGAGCGAGGCCCTGAAGCACACCCTTGCCGGCGACTGGCCGCGGTACCGCCTCAACCACGAAACCTTGAAGTACGAGGTGGACCCCAACAAGTCTCCGTACACCGGGGTGATCGTCGGGGCCCGGGCCGACGAAGAAGGCAGTCGGTCCAAGGAGAGGTACTTCAGCCCCCGGGACAAGCACAACGACTGGAACGTCGACGACCAGCCCCCGGAACTGTGGAACCAGTTCAAGACCGACTTCGCCCCGGGAACCCACCTCCGCATCCACCCCCTCCTCGATTGGACTGAGTTGAACATCTGGGAGTACATCCACCGGGAGAACATCCCCGTGACGCCGTTGTATTTTAACCAAGGGGATGGAAAGCGCTACCGGAGTCTGGGATGCTACCCTTGCACCCACAAAGTCGACAGCGACGCCCGGAACATCCCCGAGATCATCGAAGAGCTCAAAACGGGCAAGTTCGCCCACATCGCCGAGAGGGCCGGTCGGGCCCAGGATCAGGCGGGTGGAGGGCTGGAGGCTCTCCGCCGCGGCGGCTACATGTGAAATCCTCAAATCTCGGGCTTTTGACTGTGGCCAAATGTCCGNCCTCCTTCGGATTTGCGGGCTTCGAGATGAGCTGTCCGGCACTGTGTGCCGGAGGCGCTGGGGGGATGCTATGACGGATCGGTTTCCTTTGGTGGTGGTAGGTCACGTGGACCACGGTAAGTCGACGGTGATTGGTCGGCTGTTGGCGGATACGAACTCTTTGCCCGAAGGGAAGCTCGAACAGGTGCGCCGGGAGTGCGAACGGAGCGCCAAGCCCTTTGAGTGGGCCTTCTTGCTCGATGCGTTGGCGGCCGAGCGGGACCAAGGGATCACCATCGACACGGCCCGGTGCTTCTTCCACTCCCCGTCCCGGGACTACGTGATCATCGACGCCCCGGGGCACATCGAGTTCCTCAAAAACATGATCACCGGGGCGGCCCGGGCCGAGGCCGCGGTCCTCGTGATCGACGCCAAGGAAGGCGTGAAAGAAAACAGTCGTCGGCACGGGACCATGTTGTCCCTCCTGGGGATCCGCCAGGTCATTGTCCTGGTAAACAAGATGGATCTGGTAGGGTACGACCGGGGGGTATTCGACGCGGTCGAGGCCGAGTACCGGGCTTTCCTGAAACAGGTAGGGATCNCCCCCCGGGCCGTGGTCCCGGCCGCCGCCTTCCATGGAAAGAACCTGTCGGGACGGTGCCCGGAACTGTCCTGGTACCCGGGACCTCCGCTGCTCGGGGAACTCGACGCCCTCGAACCAGCGTCCGAGGCCCAGCACAAGCCCCTTCGGATGCCGGTCCAAGACGTCTACAAGTTCACCGAAGAGGGCGACGACCGCCGGATCACCGCGGGTCGGGTGGAGACCGGGACCCTGAGGGTCGGGGACGACGTGGTGTTCTACCCGAGCCTCAAAAAGGCCCGGGTTAAGACCATAGAGGAGTTCCACGCCNCGACCCGGACCCAGGTGGGCCCCGGGAAGGCTACCGGGGTGACCCTCGACCCCGAACTCTACGTGCGCCCGGGGGAAGTCATGGTCCGGGCCGGGGACCCGGCCCCGAGGACCGCCAACCGGCTCAAGGTCAACATCTTCTGGCTGGGCCGCCAGCCGTTGGTCACGGGGAAGCGGTACAAGCTCAAACTCGCCACCGCCGAGGTGCCGGTGTGGGTCGATGAGATCGTCAAAGTCCTCGACGCCAGCGACCTGTCCAGCGGAGCCAAGGCCATGGTGGAACAGTACGAAGTGGGGGAATGCATCCTCGAAGCGTTCAAGCCCCTGGCCTTTGACCTGGCCGCCGACATTGCGGAGCTGGGTCGGTTTGTGTTGGTCGACGAGTACGAGATAGCCGGGGGCGGCATCGTCCTCGCCGACCAAGGGACGGGCAACACCCTCCTCGACCGGCAGTTGGCCCACCGGGAACAGAACTGGGACCGGTCGTTGCTGACGGCGGCCACCCGGTCGGCCCGGTGGAACCAGCGACCCACCTTTGTGTTGCTCACGGGTTCCGCCGAGGCTCCGTTGGCTGCCCTGGGCCAGGCCCTCGAAAAGGCCCTGTTTGACACGGGGCGGTTCGTGTATTACTTAGGGTTGTCCAACGCCCTCCTGAGTTTGCAGTCCGGCCAAGAAGACCGCCCGGAGGTGCTCCGCCGGTTGGGAGAAACAGCCCACCTCTTCACCGACGCCGGTGCCGTGTTCATCGCCAGCCTCGCCGGCCTCGACGACACGGAACGCCAGGTCCTCGAGGCCCTGGCCCGGCCGGCTGAGGTGCTCACAGTGGCGGTGGGCCCCACGGACTTGAGTTCGACGGTGCCCCTGACCGTGGACCTCGAGTGGCCCCGGGGCGAGCAAGTGCAGCGCGTCGTGACCCACCTGACCCAGACCGATGTGTTCCAGGATTTTGTCGTATGAGCGCCCGGGTCCTCGTCCCCGTCCTCCTCGACCTCACCGGCCTCCGGATCCTCTTTGTGGGAGCCGGCGAAGGAACCCGAACCAAGCTGGCCGGGCTGGTGGACCAAGACCCCAACGTCCGGATCGTCGCCCCCAAGGTCTCCCCGGAGGTTCGCACCTTGCTGGACCGGCTCACCGAAGGCGAACTCCGGGAGCGGCCCTTCCACGAGGGGGACCTGGACGACGTAGCCCTGGTTTACGGGATGACGGACGACGACGGGTTGAACGACCGGGTCGCCCAGCTCTGCCAGGCCCGGGGGCTCTGGAGCAACGTCGCCCACCACCGGGGACCCGGGTCGTTCTCGAGCCCGGCGGTGGCCCGGCGCCCCGGGGNGGTGGCCGCCTTCCATTCGTCGTCGGGAACCCCTGGGGTGGCGGTGGCCGCCCGGGATGCGTGGGAGCACACCTGATGTACATGCCCTTGATGGTCGACATCCAGAAGGCGGTGGTCTTCGCCGGGGAACGGGGAGAAGGTCTGCAGAAGACCCAGAAGCTCGCCCTCTTCGCCGACGAGCTTCTGGTGGTGAGCGAGGCGGTACCTACCCACACCGAAATCCTCCTGCCGCCAGGGAAGCCCTCGGAGGTCAACGAAGCCCTCAACCTGAAGGCCGAGCGCCGGATTCCCATCCACCCGGTCCGGGCCGCAGAGGCTGATTTGGACGCCCTGATCGCTGGATGCACCTTTGTGACCAGCGACTTGGCCGACCGGGCCCTGAACGAACGGATTGTCGCCGTCTCCCGGAAGCACCACGTGCTCTGCAACATCATCGACACCCGAGACCTCTGCGATACCTGGTTCATGAGCCTCGTCGAGACCGACCACCTGATCGCCGGGTTGTCCACCAAGGCCAAGGCCACCTACTATGTCNCCCGCCTGCGGCAGACCCTGGAAAAGAAGTTCGTCCGGTGGGAGAAGGAAGCCGCCTTCACCGCCGCCGCCCGGGAGCTGTTTCCCCGGGACCAGCGCCTGACCGGCCTGAAATCGCTCTGGGCGAGTCCCTGGATCCGCCTCGTGTTACGATGGCGGGGGCCCGAGGCGGCGGTCGCCGTTGCTAAGACAAAGATTCAACAGTCGAAAAGGAAGGGGTCCCGTGCCGTGTGACCAGGACCCCACGAAGGAGCAGACTCTGTGAGCCACATCGCGAACGACCTGACCGAATTGATCGGGAAGACCCCCCTGCTGAACCTCAGCCGCTTTGCCGCGGGCACCGGGGCCACCATCCTTGGGAAGCTCGAGAACCTCAACCCGGGGGCGTCGGTCAAAGACCGGATCGCCTTGGCCATGATCGAGGCCGCCGTCCGAGAAGGCAAACTGGCCCCGGGCGGGACCATCATCGAGCCCACCAGTGGAAACACCGGGATTGGCCTCGCGTGGGTGGCGGCAGTCAAGGGCTACAAGGTAATCTTGACCATGCCCGAGTCCATGAGCATCGAACGCCGAAAACTCTTGGAGGCCTTTGGGGCCGAAATCGTTCTGACATCGGCTACCGAGGGGATGCCCGGGGCCGTCCGGAAGGCCGAAGCCCTGAAAGAGGCCCTCCCGGGCAGTTTCATTCCCATGCAGTTTTCGAACCCCGCCAACCCCGAGGCCCATTACCACACCACGGGCCCCGAGATCTGGGAAGCCACCGGAGGCAAGATCGACATTCTGGTGGCCGGGGTCGGAACCGGGGGTACCCTCACCGGGACGGGTCGCTACCTGAGGGAGAAGAACCCGAAGATCCGACTGGCCGCGGTGGAACCGACGACGAGTCCGGTGATCTCGGGGGGCTCCATGGGTCCCCATATGATCCAAGGGATCGGGGCTGGCTTCATCCCCGGGAACTTGGACACAAAGCTCATCGACGAGGTGGTGAAGGTCGATAGCCAGGCCGCCATCGCCGCCGCCCAGGAATTGGCCCTCCGGGAGGGACTCCTCGCTGGGATCAGCGCCGGGGCTAACGTTTGGGCGGCCCGGCAGTTGGCCCAACGCCCGGAGAACCAAGGCAAGACGATTGTGACCATCATCTGCGACACCGGTGAGCGGTACATCTCCACTCTGCTCTTCTACCACGACTGACCAAGGAGCCTTGAATGCAACGGAAGATGACGTTCCTTCTCCGGAGTGAAGAGGAGGAAGTGAAAGACGCGGGTCTAACCCTCGACTTCGATGAAATGGCCCGGAAGGGGGTCATGAGCAAGGAAGAGAAGACCATTGCGAAGTGGTACGGCATCTACTCCAGCCGCCAGCCGGGTAACCACATGGCCCGGGTGGTGACACCAGGGGGGGNCATGACCAGTAGCCAGGCCCGGAACATCGCCACCATCAGCGAAAAGTACGGTCAAGGCATCCTCAACATCACCACCCGGCAGGCAATCCAGTTCCACTGGCTCAAGTTGGGAAACCTGGCCGACATGATGCGGGGTCTGGCCGAAGAGGCGTCGACGACTATGCACGGGTGCGGCGACGTCACCCGGAACGTGGCGGCCTGCCCCTTGGCCGAGACCTGCCCCCATCGACGGATCAACGTGCTGCCCTGGGCGCAGAAGCTACAAAAGCTCCAGGGAGACGCCGAAGACCTCGACAACCTGCCCCGGAAGTTCAAGATCNCCCTTTCGGGGTGCTCGGCCGGGTGTGCCCAACCCTACATCAACTGCGTGGGTCTGATCGCCGTCGAGCGAACCGACCGAGGCCGGAGCGAAAAAGGCTTCCGGGTCGTCGTGGGCGGGGGCATGGGCTGGGACCCTTACGTGGCCCAGGAACTCTTTAGCTTCATCCCCGAGGACCGGGTGGCCGAGGTGACCCGGGCCGTGACCCTGACCTACCGGGACCACGGAGACCGGTTCAACCGGGCCACCAGTCGCCTCAAAGTCGTCGTCGCCCGGGAAGGGATCGAACAGGTGCGCACCTGGGTCCTCGAGCACCTAAGGAACGAGGGCAAGAGCACCGACGGCCTCGAGACGGAGACCTTCACCGAGGCCGGTGCCCCCATCCCCGATCGCCCCCTGGCCCAACTGGGTGACACTGTGACCGGTACCGACGGCAAGGCCGTGGTCCGGTTGCTGGTGCCCCGGGGCGAAGTGACCCATCAGCAGTTCCGTCGGGTCGCCGAGCTGTCGGAAATCTACGGCAACCAGAGGGNGTACACGAACAACCGGCAGAACCTGGAACTCCACGGCATTGAACCTTCGAAGGTCCTCGAAGTGAAAGACGCCGTGAAGGCCCTGGGGTTTGCCACCGAAGGCTTCTTCGGCATCCGGGACATCGTCCCCTGCGTGGGGACCACCTACTGCCCCAAGGCGGTCACCGAGACCCGGAGCCTTCACGACCTGCTCCTCCCGGTGGTCAGCCAGGGGAAGTACCAGCCCGTGGAATACAAAGTGAACATCAACATCACGGGGTGCCCCAACAGTTGTTCCCCCTACCGGATCGTCGATATCGGGTTCCGGGGCCTGAGGATCCGGGAAGCCGAGACGGGCTCGGTGGAAGGCTATGAGATGCTACTCGGGGGTGATCAGAAGTCCTTCGGTCTCAAGCTGGGTGAATTCAAAAAGACGGATTGCCCGGAAATCGTCGAGACCGTCCTGGACACCTTCCTCAAGGTCCGGCGCCCCGACGAGACCCTGACTGCCACCGTCGCCCGGACGGGCCTCGAACCTTTCCGCCAGGCGGTGTTCGCATGAAGTACCAGTATACGAAAGCGCCGAACCAGACCGAACTGTCGGTGGTCACCGGTCTGGGAACGACCGCCCTCGACGCCCGGACCCTCGCCAAGGACGTGCCCTGCCAAGAAGCCTGCCCGGCCCGGACCGACGTGCCTGCCTACATCCGGGCCATCGTCGAAGGGGATCCAGGAAAGGCCTACCGGATCAACCTGGAAGACAACGTGTTCCCCAGCGTCCTGGGCCGGGTCTGCACCCGGCCTTGCGAAGCCGCCTGCCGCCACAACTGGACAAACGTCCAGGGGCCCGTCCACATTTGCCACCTCAAACGGGCCGGGGCCGACCACGCCCCCGCCCTGCCCGCTCCGTTGGCCCCCTGGTTCCAACCCACCGGGGCCCGGGTGGCCGTCATCGGAGGGGGGCCCACCGGCCTAACAGCCGCCCGGGAACTGGTCCGTTTTGGCCATCGGGTGACCCTCTACGAACGGGGTTCCCACCTTGGGGGCATGATGATCGATGGGATTCCCCGGTTCCGACTCCCGGTGGACCAAGTGCAAAAAGAGATCGGCCTGATTATCGACTCGGGGGTCCAAGTCGTCCTAGGCCGGGATATCGACGCCGAGGCCCTGGCCGTGATCCGCGATGAGTTCGACGCAGTGCTGGTGGCCACTGGGACCGTGAAGGCCAAGGGCCTGGGCCTTGAGGGCGGCGTGACACCTCTGTCGGGCCTGAAGTTCATGAAAGATTACAACGACGGAGCCATCCAGCACCTCGAGGGCGACGTGGTGGTGATCGGCGGCGGGTTCACGGCGGTGGATTGCGCCAGGGCCTGCGCCCGGGCCGCCCGGAGGATCCTTGGGTCTGACCACCGGGTCACGATTGCCTACAGGCGCACCGAGCACCACATGGCCGCAGACCACGACGAACTCGACGAGATCAAGTTCGAGAACATCGAAGTTCGCNCCCTGGCCACGCCGCTCCGGATCAACACGGTGGACGGCAAACTAGTGTCGGTGACCTTCCAACGGAACAAGCTGGGCACGACCCTCGGCCCCGACGGTAAGCCCGGCCTGGAAGCCATCCCGGGGAGCGAGTACGACGTCCCCTGCCGACACCTCATCGCCGCCGTGGGCCAGGACGCCGACTGGTCCCTCCTCCCCAAAGACCTCCAACCGACCCAGGAACCCAAGGTCTTCGTGGCCGGCGAGTTCCGCACCGGTAGCAGCGACGTCATCCATTGTGTGGCCGAAGGGAAGGAGGCGGCCGCCCGGATGGATCACTTTCTCACGGGTCAGGTTCGGCTCAAGCACCACATCGCCGTGGAACTGGTCGAGGACCGCTACCAGACCGGCCGGACCCGGGACGACGACCTGCGCCGTCCGGTCCCCATGCCCTTGGCGGCCCTGGCGGCCCGGGTGGATGGCACCCACGAAGTCGAGCAGGGTCACACGACCCAAGGCATCCAAACGCATGCCAGCCGGTGCTACCAGTGCAACTTCAAGTTCGAGATCGACCAAGACAAGTGCATCCACTGCGATTGGTGCATCGATGTGGCCCCTCGGTCGTGCATCAAGCGGGTGAGCCGGGTCTTCCGGGATGGCGACGGGGTGCCGACCCAGGTCATAGAGGCCACCAGTGCCGAGAAAAGCACCTACATTTATATCGATAGCGATGAGTGCATCCGGTGCGGGAAGTGCCAACGGGCCTGCCCCGTGGGGGCCATTTCCATGCGCAAGATGGAGAGGGTGGCCTGCGCCAGTGAACTCAGTCTGGCATCCCTCGTGGCCGAGGCCCGGGCCGAGGGTCGGCTTCCCGGGGCCGGTGGCTGGGTTCCCTTGAGGGCCAAAGCCTAAGGGGGCCTGGACTTCCTCGGGAATCCTGGTATTCTGTCGGTCTTGAGAGAGAGGGTTCATGAAAGACGAAACCACAGTGGCNCAGGCCGGACTCAATTCCGACGACCAGTACGGGTCCATCAGCGCCCCAATCTACCAGACGGCCACGTTCCGGCATCCGGGGGCCGGTCAATCCACGGGGTTCGACTACACCCGGACCGACAATCCCACACGCCGGCTCCTCGAACGGGAATTGGCGGCCCTGGAGCACGGCGTGGATGCCACGGCCTACGCCACGGGCATGGCGGCCCTCACGGCGATCTTCTTCCTGTTCCAAGCCGGTGACACCCTCATCCTGTCGGAAGATCTCTACGGCGGCACCTGGCGACTGCTCGAAGAGGTGTTCGGCCCCCTGGGGCTCCGGGGCAAGTACGTGGACNCCTCGGACCTCGTGGCCGTGGAAGCGGCCCTCGACCCCACCGTCAAAGGGTTGCTCGTCGAGACCCCCTCGAACCCCGGGATGCGCATCAGCGACCTGAAGGCCCTGTCGACCCTGGCCCGCCGCCACGGGCTGATCCACATCGTCGACAACACCTTCCTTTCCCCCCTACGGCAAAAGCCCCTGGACCTGGGGGCTGACCTCGTGGTCCATTCGGGGACCAAGTACCTCTCGGGTCACAACGATACGCTCTGTGGGCTGGTTGTGGCCCGGGAACAGCCTTTGGCGGCCCGGGTTCGCACCCTACAAAATAGCTTTGGGGGCAACCTGAGCCCCCTGGACAGTTGGCTCGTCCTCCGGGGGATGAAGACCCTGGCCGTTCGCCTCGACCGGCAAGAGGACAACGCTCGGCGGCTGGCCACGTGGTTGCGAAGCCACCCGGCGGTGGCCGCCGTCCACTACCCTGGGTTGCCCGACCATCCGGGCAAGGCCGTCCACGATGCCCAGGCCAGGGGCCCCGGAGCCATGATTAGTTTCCGAACACGGTCCGGAGAAAGCGCCCAGAAGGTCATCGACCGGGTCCAGGTCATTAGCTATGCCGAAAGCCTCGGGGGGGTCGAGAGCTTGATCACCTATCCCCTGACCCAGACCCATGCCGCCCTCCCCGAGGCTCTGCGGCTGAAAACCGGCGTCACCGAGGATCTGCTGAGGTTCTCGGTGGGGATCGAAGCCTTCGAAGACCTTCAAAAGGATTTGGACCAGGCCCTCCGGGGCCTGTGACGAGGGACCATGGGCCAGACGAAAAATCCCACCGACACCTTGGCTACCNCCCCGGACCTGTCAGGGTGGGATTCTTGCCGGACGGCCGTCCTCGTCATCCACGGGGTCGGGGATCAAGAACCCCTAGAGACCATCGACGACTTCGGTCGCCCCCTCCTCGATGTCCTACGGTCCGACGGGTCGTCCCTCGAGTTGGCCCATCGACTGGTGGCCAAGACCTCGTCACCCCCAGGGGTTTGGTTCGATAACGTTTTAAGGGTCCGCCGGGCGGGGGCCCCCGAGGGTCGGCATCTGGACCTGTACGAGTACTACTGGGCCGATCAGACCGAGAACCAGGTGGGCTTGGCCGAAGTGCAGCAGTGGATTGGCCAGGTTGCTCGGTCGGCCCGGAAGTTTTACCGAGAAAATGAGGTCCTTGCCCTGAGGCAAGAAGGAACCCAGGGCCTTTTTGTCCGGCGGGGTCGCTTCCTCGCCCGGAAGTACCAGTGGTTCCTCACCGTGGTCGGGGTCGTTCTCCCCACCGTCCGGGGCATCAGCCGGGCCCTTCTCACGGTCGCCGGGGGAATCCCCGGGGTAGGAGGTCTGTTCCGAGGGCTCCTCAGCCGGTGGTTTTCCGGGGCCCAAGAGTTCTTCCTCCTCCTGATTTCCGGGATTGTCGTCTACTCCTCTTCGGACCGGCGGGCCCGGTACCGACACGTTCGCCAAAAGATCCTTCAAGGGGCGGTGGAGGCCATCCAGTACCTGTTCGAAGCCGACGCTCTGGGTCACCGGTACGATCGGGTACTCCTCGTGGGCCACTCCCTGGGGACCCAAGTGGCGTACGACGGCGTGAACCGCCTGGTCCATGCCGTCACCGAGGGCTTAGTCCCGGGCTGGGATCCGGAGGGACGGAGCACCCGGGTCCCGGGGCTCACCCTGGACCAGGTGTTCCAGGGCTTCGTGACCTTGGGGTCTCCCCTGGACAAGATCGCCTTCTTCCTCAGGGCCCAGGTCGCCCCCGAGGCCTACTTGAGGCTTCAAATGGCGAACCACTACCATAGTTTTAAACAGAGGGATTGGAGCCCCGAGGACGCCCCAGGGCCCCGGGTGGCCCCGCCGTTCCGGCGCTGGTTGGACGACGTGCCGTGGCGCAACTACTACGATGTCCACGATCCTATCGGAGGTCCCCTGGATTTCTACCTGGGACTCACCAACGTGGACGCCCAACTCCCCCCTCAGTGGTTCACCCACAATGAATACTGGAACCATCGCCCCCTCTACGTGGATATCGTGACCCACTTTCTCCGATGAAGCGCGTGGGGATTATGGCCTTCGACGAAGTCGAGGTTCTGGACCTAGGGGGCCCCTTCGAGGTGTTTGCGATCACCGAAGACGACCGCCAAAACAAGCTGTTCCACGTGTCGGTCCTGGGGACCAAACCTGGGCCGGTCCGGGCCAGGAACGGCCTGACCCTGGTCCCCGACCGGGGCTACGCCGACGCAGGCCTCCTCGACGTCTTGATCGTTCCCGGAGGCTACGGGGCCGAACGGCTCACCATCCTCGACCGCCCCTTCCTGGGGTGGCTGAAAGCCCAAAGGTCCCAGGTGCCCCTGATCGCCTCGGTGTGCACAGGGGCCTTTCTATTGGCCGAAGCGGGGCTCCTCGATGGCCTGAGGGCCACCACCCNCCACCTCGACCTCGAGGAGTTAGGGTCCCGGTGGCCCCGGGTCACGGTAGTCCGGGACAAAAAGTGGGTCGACGAAGGGGCCACGGTGTCCAGCGGGGGCATCAGTTCCGGGATAGACATGGCGTTGCACCTGGTCGCCCGGCTCGAAGGGATCGACGTGGCCCGGCGCACCGCCGCCCGGATGGAGTACCGGTGGATCGAGGAACCTTGACCGCCCTTCTGGCGTGAATTAGCTTTTCCCCATGGTAACCCCTTTTTCCGAGACGTCGGACGCCGAAGCGATCCTGGAGGCCATCACCCGCTCCCAAGCGGTTGTCTCCTTTGATCCCCAAGGCCGGATCCTCTGGGCCAGTGAGCCTTTTCTGGCCGCCCTGGGGTACACCCTGACCGAAGTTCAGGGTCAGCACCATCGGATCTTCTTGACGCCCGGGACCTCGGAGTCGAAAGAGTACCGGGAATTTTGGGAACGCCTCAGGGGGGGCGAGGTCCAGCAGGGCGAGGTTCGTCGCAAGAAAAAGGACGGAACCGACGCCTGGCTTCAAGCCACCTACNCCCCGGTCCGGGGGTCCGACGGATCGGTGGTCAAAATCCTGAAGGTCGCCACCGACACCACCGGGCAGAAAAAGCAGGCCCTCCAGAGGCAGGCGCTGGTCGATGCCATCGGCCGTTCCCAGGCCGTGGTCCATCTGGACCTCCAGGGCAAGGTGCTGTGGGCCAACGAGCGGTTCCTCGGGATCATGGGCTACCGGCTCGACGAAGTCCAGGGCCAACACCATCGTCTGTTCGTCGACCCCCAGGAAGCCAAGAGTCAGGGGTACGCGGAGTTTTGGGCCGCCTTGAACCAGGGCAAGTTCCGAGCCGGGGGGGTCCGCCGGAAACATAAGAGCGGCCAGGATGTCTGGCTGCAAGCGACGTACAATCCCATCCTCGACCTGGACGGTCGGCCCGAAAGCGTGGTCAAGTATGCCCTCGACGTGACAGAGGTGAAGTTTCGTAGCCTTGAACGGGAAGCTCAGATCGAGGCCATCGGCCGGTCCCAGGCCGTGGTGCATTTTTCCCTGGAAGGCACCGTCCAGTATGCCAACCAGCGGTTCCTCGACGCCATGGGCTACCAACTCTCCGAAGTCCAGGGGCAGCACCACCGACTCTTCGTCGAACCCGCCGAAGCCACCTCGGCAACCTACCGGGACTTCTGGGACGGTCTGCGTCGGGGGGAAGCCCGGACGGGAGAGTTTCGTCGGGTCGCCAAGGGGGGAGCCACCGTTTGGCTCCAGGCCACCTACACCCCTGTCTTGGACCCCCTGGGTCGGCCGGTCAAGGTGGTCAAGTTCGCCACCGACGTGACCCCAGAAAAACAAGCTCGGGTGGAATTCCAAGCCCAGATTGACGCCATTAGCCGGTCCCAGGCCGTGATCCATTTTGACCTCGACGGTAAGGTCCTCTGGGCCAATGAAAACTTCTTGGCGGCCACGGGGTACACCCTGTCCCAGGTGTTCGGGAAGAACCACCGCCTGTTTGTCCCCCCCGAGGAAGCCAAGACAGAAGACTACCGCCGCCTCTGGGCCGACCTCAGGGCAGGGACCTACCGGTCCGGCATCTTCCGTCGTCAGGGCGAAGGCGGCCGGGAGGTTTGGTTCGAGGCCTCATACAACCCCGTCTTCGGCCTGTCGGGTCGTCCCATGAAGGNGGTCAAATACGCCACCGATGTTTCAGCGCTGGTCAAATCTCGTCGGGAATACTCGCAGAACCTCCGGGGAGTCATCGAAGTCATCACCGACATTGCGGGACAGATTAACCTGCTGGCCCTGAACGCCGCCATCGAGGCCGCCCGGGCTGGAGCGGTGGGCCGAGGGTTTGCAGTGGTCGCCACCGAAGTCAAGAAATTGGCCTCCCAGGTGGAGGCGGCCACCGGAAGCATTGCGGCCGAGATTGAGAAGATGACCCGCTAGGGGGCCGTCCGCCGACCGCGGAAGGCACTCTCCAGGACCACGGTGATAGGTCCATGGCTCACGAGGTCCCGGCGGCGCTCCGGGGGCACCGAGAACTCCACCTTGCTGGCGGTCACCAAGCCCGACAGGCGGGTCCACAGGGNGTGTCGTTCGAAGTAAGGAATCCCCACTCGAAACTCGCCTTCGAGTTCCCACACTTCGAGGCCCTCGTACACCGGGCGCCCGTCGGCGCCGGCCAAAACCAGGTCCCCCCGGACCAGGCCGTACATGAACAGAGTGAAGTCAGTCACCTCGAACACCTCGCCCCGCCCGATGCTTTCTTCGGTCCAGGTACCGGGTCGAACGTTGGGATGAAAAGAAGCCATGGCCCACGGTAGCCTGATCGGATCGAGGCCGTCCAGCGCCTTGCACCCCCGTTGGGTCTCCTTGTATCCTAGACGGATGGTGGAATTGACTCTCGAAGACGTCCGAGCCCAGGCCCGGGAGAAACTCAAGGGGATCTGCGCGGTATATCCGGTCTGCGACGGGGCCCCGGACCGAGTGTGCCAACGGGAAAACTACGGCAAGGCCATTGGCCTGGGAGGCGTGGGCTTGGGGGGCAGTTTCCGGGCCAACATCGAGGCCCTGTCCCGGGTCAAACTCCATACCAGGGTAGTGGGTGAAGACTTTGTGCCCGATACCTCCTTTGACTTCTTCGGCCTCAAGCTGTCCATGCCCATCCTCGGGGCTTCGACCAGCGGCATGAGCAACTACAACCAGGCCATCACCGAGGAGGACTTTTGCCGGGCCACCCTGGTGGGATGCCGAGAGGCCGGGACCCTTAGTTGGCGGGGCGACACCTATTTTTACGACGAACAGGACCACTTTGCCCTGAAAACCATTGCCGAGGAGGGGGGCCGAGGGGTTCCCATCTTCAAGCCCCGGGACCAACGGGTCCTGTTGAGCTTGCTCGAGCGGGCGGCGGCCCTGGGCGTTCCGGCCCTGGGGGTCGACCTCGACGGTCATGGAAGCACCAACTTTGCCCGGGCCGGGAAGGCTGTTTACCGCAAAACCCCCCAGGAAATCCGCGAGCTGGTCACGGCCACCGGTCTGCCCTTCATCGCCAAGGGTATCATGCATCCCGACGACGCCGAAGCCTGTTCCGACGCAGGTGTCGCGGCCGTGGTCGTCTCGAACCACGGCGGACGGGTCCTCGACTCCACGCCGGGGACCGCGGAGGTATTACCCCAGGTGGCCGCCCGGGTGGGTCACCGGGTCATGGTCTTGGCCGACGGAGGGGNGCGCAATGGCTACGATGTCGTGAAGATGCTGGCCCTCGGGGCCCGGGCCGTCCTCATCGGTCGCGACCTGATCCGGGCGGGGATAGGAGCGGGAGCCCCCGGTGTGCGCCTCCAGATGGAGCATCACCGGAAGGTCTTCGGCCAAGCCCTTCGGATGACGGGTTGTCGGAGCCCCCGGGACGTCGGCCCCCAGGTGCTGGCGTGAGCCTCCTTGAAATCCGTCCCCACAACCTTGACCAGCGGGTCATCGCCCAGGCGGTCGCCGCCCTCGCGGACGGGCACCTCGTCGCGTTTCCCACCGACTCCAGTTGGTCTGTGACCTGCGATAGCCAGTCCCGGGAGGGCATCGCGCGGTTGAAGAAGCTGAAAGGCCTGGGGTCCTTCACCCCGGCCGTACTGACCGATGCTCTGTCCCAGTGGAACGAGTTCGTCGACCTGGACAACGCGGCCTTTCGCCTGGTGAAGCCCTCGGTCCCAGGTCCCTTCGTGTTCATCTTTCCCGCCCGGCCCTCCCAACGGAACCACTTTGGGTTCAAACGCCTGGAAGTTGGCCTGAGGCTCCCCGATCNCCCCGTCCCCCGGGCGGTGGTTCGGGCCTTGGGGCGCCCTGTCTTCGGGATCACGGCCAGCCGTCACCTGGCCGAGCCCGGGTGGTGGGACGAGGCGTTTGCCCAGGAGTACCTTTTTGAGGAGGCCTGGGAGGTCGAAGAACTTGAGGGGGTTCACCTCGTCCTGGACCCCCAGGCCCCCCAGCCCAAGGTGCTTACGACAGTGATTGATTTGACTGGTGGCACGCCGGTCTTGGTGCGCCAAGGCTTGGGCGTCTGGACTTCACTGTAAAGTTTCTGGACAAAAGACTGATTTCGCAGTAACTTTCCTCCATGACCCTGCTTGGCACGTCAATTCTTCAAAATCTCTACCAGGAGTACCTGGATACAGAACTGACGTATTCCAAAGAGGTGGCCATTGGCCTGGGGATCCTCCCGGCCGAATCGAGCCTCAAGTGGGCCGGGGAACTGTTCCCCTGTGTGGTCCACTCGTGTAGTTTCCGGTCGGCGAAACTCCTCGTCCGGCTCAACGGATCCCAGTGGAGATCCCTGGAAACCGGTTCGAAGATTGCCACGCTCACCCTGACCTTCCTTCAGGCGAAGACCGGGAAGAAGGAATTGTTCCAGTTTAACGGCACCCTTCAGGTTCATCAGCAGCACGGCTCCACCGAGGGGGAACTTTCGGTCCTCCTGGGCCTGGTGTTCAGTCATCGGCCCCCCGAAGGCTTCCTTCAGGCCCATGGTTCGTACCTCAACCTCAAAAAAGAAGCCAACCAAAGGCAAGAAGACCGGATTACCCTCAATGCCGAGGCGAAGGAACTCCTGGGATTGGCCAACCTGAATTCCACTATCAGTGTGGAACACATTGACCGCAAGTGCCTGCTGAGGGAACTCAGCTACAACGGCGCCCGGGTGATTCTGACGGGGGTGGCNCCCTTCCTCTTGGAGAGGCCCTTCATCCTCGACGTCCCCTTCGTGGGGCGGTCGGTGTTGCAGATCCCGGGAAACATTCTCCGGGCCGAGGCTGTGGAAGGTCACCGGGGACTGGCGGTCATTGCCTTGGGCTACCACCCAGAGAGCGTCCCCGTCGACTACCTTCGGGCCCTCCAGAAGGGCTTCAAGTTGGGGTTGGGGAGCAAGAAGTTGGTCACCGTCACCCGGCCCTCGGGGCCCCAGACTTCCCAGATTGATATCCGCACCCTGAAAATCCGCCGGGGCTGAGGGGCTTCTTCAAACCCCCATGCCTCCCTATAATACCGCCATGATGAAAAGCCTCGTTGTTGCGACCCTCCTGGCCTTGGCTACCTGGGGCTGGTCGGAAGATCTCGAACCGGTCGTGAAGCTCCACGTGTGGGGCGTGGAAGGGGACCTCAATTGGCGCCCTGCCGTCCTCATCCCCGGGACTCAGACCACGTTCACCCTGGGGGCCGACGCTCTGTACAAGACGTGGAACGATTTTCGGAATCCGCTCACCAACAAGGTTCTCACCTCGACCACCGCCGCCGATGCCGCCGTGTCCGAATTCGCCTCGGGCTGGTTCGTGGAGATGTCCCAGGGCCTCGCAGGCCAGACGGGGAACGCCGCGTCCGACCACCGGCTCTGGGCCTCTCCCAACCTGGTCGAGGTCTACGGCGCCTACCGGGGCACCCTCCTAGACACCCTGTCGTCCGGGGCGAACTTCGCGACATCGTCCCAACCCGACCGGAACGGGTACCTTCAAACGGCCTTCCTGGGGGGCATCGACCTGAACATGCTCACTAAAACCGACGAGCACAACCTGCGGTCGGGGTTTATCCTCGAAGGAGCTGCCGAAACCGCCCCCCCAGGGTTTCAGTCGGTGACAGTCAACTACAACCGGCTCACGGGACAGCTCATTTGGTTCCAGCCCGTGTACGATGCCAACCCCGACAGTCGTCTGAACACCATCAGTGTCCTGCTAGGGGCGAACCTCGTCTTCGACCATCTGTGGGGCGGAGGCACCATTCCGACCGAGGCCCAGCAGTTGGTGGGGGGCCGGGCCTGGGATGGGCTCTTGGCCTTTTCGGAGGGGGTGGGAGGAGGCGTTCGGGGCATCGAATCGGGCCGGTTCGACGGCAACGACAAAACCCTGGCCAACCTCGACGTCCGGGTCAACCTACCCGGGTTCGATGTCCCTGACTTTGTCCGAAACCTATCGCCCCTCCCCCTCGACGCCCAAGTGATCCCGGGGATCGTCTTCTTCTACGACTACGGTGCCTGGCAAGGTCTGGCAGGCCTCGACCCAGGAACCGTGACCACCGCCGGATTGGGGCTCTTCGTCACCGTGGGCCAGTATGGGTCGTTGGCCGTGTATATGACCCAGTGGCTGACCGGTGGCTCGCTGTACAACAACCCCGGGCTTCCGATCACGGCCAGCCTCGGGATGCAGTTCTAGGCGGGGTTCCCCTCGGGGTTCTTCTCGTCCCGGGGCATGGCCCAGGCGGCCACCATGGTCGCCACGGCAAAAGCCAGCACAGTGGTAAAGACCCGTTCGGTGGCCAAGGCCACCGCCGCTGGGTTCTGGTCTCCTCCGGTCACGCTCCCCAGGGAGGCATTGGCCACGGCGCCGAAGATGGCGACGCCCACGGCGCTGCCCACGGCCCGGAGGAACTGGTTGTTCCCGGTAACCNCCCCCCTCTCGCCCCAGGAAACGCTGGCCTGGGCGGCCACCAAGATGGGCGTCGACGCCAACCCGAACCCCAGACCGACGAGGAGACAAGCCCCGGTGACCACCCACAGCGACGGGGTCAGGGCGAACACCGTCAACCCGGCCACCCCGATCAACACCAGGCTCATCCCCAAGAGTGCCGTATGCCGGAACCCGATCTTCAAGTAGAACCGGCCCGACACCGTCGCCGCGATGGGCCAACCGACCATGATGGCGGCGATGGACGCCCCTGCGATCAACGGGGTGGCCCCGAGGGTCCGGACCAAGTAGGTCGGAATGTACGACGTCAGCCCCAGCAGAATGGCCCCGACCCCGAACCCTACCAGGGAGGTCGTGATCAGAAGCCTCCGGGAGAACACCCAGAGGGGCAAGACGGGCTCGGCCACCCGGCGTTCCACCGCCACAAAGGCTACGAACAGCAACGTGCCGACAACCAACGCCCCCAGGCTAGGAAGCGAGTCCCACGCCCAGGCCTGACCGCCTTCGAGGATGGCCAGGACGAGGAGGCTCAGGGACAGGGTCAACAAGCCGGCCCCCCAGAAGTCGATCTTGTGGTCCCGGTGTGCGACGTTCTCGTGGAAGTTCCGGAGCAGAAGGAACACAGCCACCAGGCCGAGGGGCAGGTTCACGAAGAACACCCACCGCCAGGTCAGGAACTGGGAGAACACCCCGCCCAGCGTCGGACCCAAGACCGACGAGATGGCCCACACGCTGGCCAGGTAGCCCTGGATCTTGGCCCGTTCCTGGACCGTGTAGATGTCGCCGGCGATGGTGATGGTCAGGGGGAGGATGGCCCCCGCCCCAAGCCCCTGGAGCCCCCGGGCCAGAATCAGCACGGGCATCGACCACGCCATCCCGCAGACCACCGAGGCCACCAAGAACACCCCAATGCCAAACAGCAGAATGGGCTTGCGACCGATCACGTCGCTGAGCTTGGCGTAGACGGGCACCGAAACGGCCTGGGCCAACAGGTAAATCGAAAACATCCAAGGGAACTGACCGAAGTCCCCCAGATCGGCCACGATGGAGGGAACCGCCGTGGCCAAGATGGTCGAATCCAGGGCGGCTAGCCCCGAAGCCACCATGATGGCCAAAAGGATGGGCCCCCGGGGCCCTCGCAATCCAAGATCCGTAGAACTCACAGAAACTCCTTCCTTGTCCATAACCCCGGTTGGCCGGGAAACTCCACCAGGTCCCTGAGCCTTCCGAGAAACCAGTCCCGGGGCACTTCCTGGGCACCAAAGGACCCTAAATACTCGGTGGGCGCCTGACAATCGATCAACTCCACCCCTCGTTCCGCCACCAGGAACTGAACCAGGGTCACAAACCCCACCTTGCTAGCATTGTCGACCAGACTGAACATCGACTCCCCGTAGAAAACCCGACCCAAAGCCAATCCGTACAAACCGCCCACGAGCCGGTGTTCCGGCGACCACACCTCGACGCTGTGGGCGAAGCCCAGGCGGTGAAGTTCCCCGTAGCCCTCGAGAAAGTCCGCAGTGATCCACGACCCGGGCTGCCCCGGCCGGGGGGNCTGGGCACACCCGGCCATCACGTCGTCGAACGCTGTATCGAAGGTCACCGAAAAGGGTCGACGCTTCAAAACCTTCTTGAGGGTGGCGCCGATGTGAAGGTTTTGAGGGAGCAGGACAAACCGGGGGTCCGGACTGAACCAGAACGGCGAACCGTCCCGGGAGAACCAGGGAAACAGGCCTTGTTGGTAGGCAGAAAGGATCATCCCCGGAGACAGGTTCCCCCCGNCCCCTACCAAGCCATCGTCATCCGCCGTCCTGGGGTCAGGGAAGGTAAATCCCTGGTCCCAGGCCAGCCGGGGAAAGTCAGGCACTGACCTTTTTCCGCTTCTTCTTGACGGCCACCGCGATGGCGTCGTCGACCACCTTCAGGGTAGCGGAACCACCGGCGGCCAGGTCGCCGAACAGGACGGCATCCACAAACCAAGACTTGACGTGGTCTTCGATGACCCTGCCGACGTTCCGGGCCCCGAACTCCTCGGAGTACCCCTTGGCCGCCAGCCAAGCAATGGCCTCGGGAGAGGCCTCGAGGGTCACCTTCTTCTCGGAGAGCAGGGTCTGGAACTCGGCGAGTTCCTTCCGGACGATGTTCTCGACCACGGCCACGGGCAGGCGCCCAAAGACCACGGTCTTGTCGAGGCGGTTGCGGAACTCCGGGCTGAAGGTTTTTTCCACGGCCCTCTGGATCTCGGTGCCGGCCACGGTCCGGCTTTCAAAGCCAATGAGGGTCTTCCCGACGTCCCGGGCTCCGGCGTTGCTCGTCATGACCAGGATCACATTCCGAAAATCCGCCTTCTTGCCCTGGTTGTCGGTGAGGGTGGCGTAGTCCATGATCGACAACAGGATGTTGAAGATGTCCGGGTGGGCCTTCTCAATTTCGTCCAACAGGACCACGGCGTGGGGGGTCTTCCGGACCGCCTCGGTCAGTTGCCCCCCTTCGTCGTGTCCGACGTAGCCTGGGGGCGCTCCGACCAGTCGACTGACGGTATGCTTTTCCTGATATTCGCTCATGTCGAACCGATGGAGGGTCAGTCCCAGCTCGGCGGCCAGGGCCCGGGTCAACTCGGTCTTTCCCACGCCTGTCGGTCCCACAAACAAGAAGCTGGCCACGGGCTTGCCCGGCTTCTTGAACCCAGCCCTGGCCCGCTTGATGGCCCCGACTACTTCGGTCACCGCCGCATCCTGCCCGAAGATCTGGGCCTTGAGCCGCTCGGCCAGGCCGGCCAACTGTTCCTTTTCCCCGGTGGTCACGGTCTTTTCAGGAATCCGGGCCATCCGAGCCAGCACCTTCTCGATTTCCACCGGCGTCACCGGCTTCTCGGTCCCGATCTCCGGGTAGAGGAAGTTGGCCACCCAGGCCCCCGCTTCGTCGATTACGTCGATGGCCTTGTCGGGCAAGTGTCGCTCGTTGAGGAACTGGTGGCTCAGGTCGACGGCGCTCCGGAGGGCTTCTTCGGTGTAGGTCACCTGATGGAAGGCTTCGTACTTGGGTTTCAGGCCCTGGAGGATGGCAAAGGCTTCGTCGGGGGTGGGCTCGATCACGTCGATCTTCTGGAACCGGCGGCTGAGGGCCCGGTCTCGGTCAAAGTACTTACGGTACTCGTCGAACGTGGTGCTTCCGATGCACCGGAGCTTCCCCGAGGCCAAGGCGGGCTTCAGGAGGTTCGAAGCGTCCATGGACCCCCCGGAAACGGCTCCGGCCCCCACGATGGTGTGGATTTCGTCGATGAACAAGATGATCTTGTCTCGCTTCAGTAGGTCATCGATCACCTTCTTCAACCGCTCTTCAAAGTCGCCCCGGTACCGGGTGCCGGCGATGAGGTTGCCCATATCCAGGGAGTACACGGTGTAGCCCCGGAGGGCGGGGGGCACTTCTTCGGCGACGATGCGCTGGGCCAACCCCTCGGTGATCGAGGTCTTGCCCACCCCGGGTTCGCCCACATGGATGGGGTTGTTCTTGAGCCGCCGGCAGAGCACCTGAATGGTCCGCTCCAGGATATCGGCCCGACCGATCAAGGGCTCGAGCTTGCCCTGCCGGGCCAGGGCCGTCAGGTCGGTGGTGAATTGTTCCAGGAAGGACTTCTTGCCACCCTTGGCCTCGGGCTCTTCGGCCTTCCCCGGCCCCAGGTCGTCTTCGGCCTTGGGGTCGTCTTCGACCTCATCGTCCTCGGTCTCGAGGCCGTGGCTGAGGATCTGAGTCAGGGGGAGTCGTTCGACTCCGGCGACCCGGAGGGCGTAGGCCCCGTAGCTGTCCCGTTCGTCGAGGATGGAGACGATCACGTCGCCGGTTTCCACATCCTCTTTCTGGGCCGACACGGTGTGCATGATCGCCCGTTCGATCACACTCTGGAATCCCACCGACTGGGTAGGCTCCTCTTCCTCCACCACCGGCACATCCTTGGCCAGATACGACTCCAGCAGTTCCTGGAGCTTGGTCACATCCCCACCGCAGGCCTTGATGAGGCCCACCTGGGACTCAAACTGCAGGGATGCCAGCAAGAGGTGTTCGGGGGTCAAGAACTCACTCTTGCGACCCTTGGCCTGTTCAAAGGCCAGATTAAAGACGGCTTGGAGTTCGGCAGAAATTCTCATAAGGGCTCCACTGTGCATTTCAGCGGGAAATCGTTGTCCCGGGCCAACTTCTCAGTTTGAATCGCCTTGGTGCGTGCCATGTCGTAGCTGTAATTGCCCACCCGCCCCTTGCCTTGCTTGTGAACCTCAAGCATCTTCCCCTGGGCCTCGGCTTCCTTCATCTGGAAGACCGAAACCAGGATGAACACCACAAACTCACGGGTGGTAAAGTTGTCGTTGTGCAAAATACAGGAGTACCGGGGCGGCTCGGCGATAATGGGTTTGGTCTTTTCTAACAGACCCGTATCAAAAGAGGAACGCGTTGCCATAGAACTAATATAGTCCTCTCAGAAAAAAAGACAAACCTTCAACCCGACATCCAGCGCCGGCGAACCTCGGAAATCCAAGGCCAAAGGGGATCCCGGAGTTGGCCTTCGTCGAGGGCCACGTTCCTTTTTTGGTACACCAGGATCCATCGGAGGAACTGGGCCCCCCCGGCGGCGTAACTCCTCTCGGAGGTTTCCACAGGAACGCCCCAGGACCGACGACGGACCCAGTNCCCCACCGTCAGCCCCCGGGGCGACAGCTCGAACCACCGGGGGGTGAACCAGAAGGCCGCCCCCATGATGTAGGAGCCGGCCACCAGGAAGGCCAGGCCCAGGCCCCAATGCCAGGTCCCCAGGACGACCCCGGCCCCCAGGGCGGCTGCGGCGAAACCGAGTTGCCATCCCAGGGACACCGGGGAAACCCTCAGTCGAACGGTGTCCGTCCCCGAAGGGAACAGGTCGGGACGGACCAACCGAAGGTGGTCGACGAGTTGGTCGCACCCCACCAAACGATGGGACAGGGTATGGCGCTGGGTTCCAACGAACANGTGGGTCCGGGCCGCCGCCGGGTGGACCGTCACGGCGGTCAGGGCCCCAAGGTCCACCGAGACGACCCGTCGACCCCGACGAAACTCCAAAGCGTCCCCGGTGGAACCGACGATTTCCCGGGCGTTCCACCACCGGTGGACCAACAGCCCCGCCGCCCCCACCAGGGCCCCGGCCCCCAGAAAGCCCCAAGGCCAAAAAAACGACCCCGAGGCCCAGGCTACCCCAGGGGCTGAGACCATGGCGAGGACAGCCAAACCCAGGGGAATGGCCCGGTCGCCTTGGCCGGTTCGGTACCACCGGGATGCAATTGTTTCGTCCCTCATGTTGGGGTATACTAGCACCAAAGAGGAGCCCCCGTGAACTCAACCCGACGATTCTTGGTGCTTTTGGCGATTTCTTTTGGCTCGTTGACCGGGCTCCAGGCCGAGTCGGTCATTGATCAACTCTACGGGGCCCGCAAGTACGAACTGGCCGATGCGTACTGGGCCGCAGGACAAAAGTTTGCCGACCTAGGTCAAGCCGACCGGGCCGACGAGTTCAAGGCTCGGGCAAAACAGATCTTCCCGGGCTATGTCCCTGGCCAAGCCCCGGCGGTGACCACAACCCCGGTGGTGGCCCCCACCCTTCCGGCCCCCGAAGTCGTCCTGCAGAAGAACCTTCAGGGACAGAAGCTGGCTCGGTTTCAGTTTCAGAAGCTCCTGAGGGGCTACCTCACGGGGAGCGCCCCCACAGTCGAGGCCGTCCTCGGGGCCCCCCTGGTGATCCAAGGGCAGACGATGCTTTCGGACCCCCGGGCGGTGGAAGCGTTCCTGGCAGCCCNCCCCGCCACCGTCGGCAGTCCTGACGACCTGTTCCTCCTCGACACCCTCAAGTTCGCCGATGGTCCGTCCCAGTCGGTGATCGTTTCGGTCCAGGCCAACCCGGCGGCCCCCGCCGACTTGGCGACGGAGTTCGCCTTCTGGAAGCCCACCCAAATCTACACCTTCGCCCGGGTGAACGACACGTGGAAGCTGGTCAACATCGAAGGGCAGCCCCAGTAGGACCCCAGTCAGGACCCCCACGGGTCACCGGGGCACAAAGTAGCTTGAGGACGTCCGGCCGCTTTGCTTGAACTTCTGGATCTCCACCGACACCGGGATCTCCCGGACCCCCGCCTCGGCCGGGGTGATGGCCCGGTAGCTCAGGGCGTATAACCCGCTGACCCGGGTGGGGATCTCATCGAGGAAGGGATGAAGGTCGGCCTTCACCGACCACTCCTGGCCGCCGGTTTCCTTCATCAAGAAGCTGAGTTCGGGGGCCAGGGGTGCGTCGTTCACGGTCACGACGCTGAACACAATGCCGTTGTTTTTGAGGTAGGCCGCCGTCTCGGTCAGAGNATTCCTGGAAAACGCCTTGTAGGGAACCGTGCCCCCCGTGATGTACACCACCGTCCGACGGGTGAGGCCCGGGATCATCGATCCGGCCGCCTGGCGGATGGCCAAATCGAGCTTGCCCTGGGTGGTCAAGGTGGCCGGGTTCACGGCGAGGTTCTGGTTCTCGCTGATCCCCGAAAGCTTTTCGTTCTGGGGTACGGGGTTTCCCGTGGCCGGGAACAGGCCTNCCCCCCCCCGGTCGGCCCAGGCCTCGGTGAAGAAGCCCACGGTGTCCCGGATTTCGGATTCAAACCGGGCCATGGTCGGATCCCGATCGATGACCAAGGCCACATCGGCGTCATTGCTCTTGANCCCCTGGAAGGCCAGGGTTGGGGTGACGATCTTGGTCCCCGATTCACTGATCATGAAGTTGGACGAGCCGAGGCCGGTCACGGGCCGCCCCCACCGGTCCTCCACCGTGAAGCTGACGGTGATTTCCGGGTACTTGCGGGTATTGACTCGGACGATCCGGGCGGACAGGCCGCTGTAGATGGTGTTCCCCTCGGCCAGCACCCTCACCTTGTTGTCATCAAAGTCTGAGATCACGAGGTTGTGGTTGGCATCGAGGACGGCTGAGGTGACCTTCACGCCCTGGTTCCACTCCGGGTCGAAGGGAACCACGGTGTCGGTGGCCGGATCGAGGAAGAACACCCGGGTTCCGTCGCTGACCAGAAGGCGGCCGTCGGAGAGCAACGACAGGCCCTCGGGGCCCGTGAACCGACCCTGGCCGTAGGNGGCGAGCCAGTTGCCGCTGGGGTCAAAGGCCAAGACCTCCCGCAGCCCCTTGTCGGCCACGTACACGGTTCCCGGTTTGGCGGCGATTCCTGTGGGGTTCTTCAACCCTGTAAACCCGTCGGTGGCCGGCCCGAAGGTCAGCAGGATATTCCCCTCTTTGTCGAACTTCGACACCCGGGAGTTGCCCCATTCGGTCACGTAGAGCGCGTCCCCGTCGGTGGCCAGGAACTGGGGTCCCAACAGGTCTCCATCCTTCCGACCCCTCTGGCCAAACGCCTTGATCCGCAGACCGTTCCCGTCGAGGATCTCGATCTGATCCGTGGAGAACTCCGTGACGTAGGACCGACCATTCCAGGGGAGCAGGTCAAAGGGGGCCCTCAGGCCCCCGAGGGTCCCAATGAGTTTCCGGGTGACCACCCCGGCGGCGTCGACCTGAACCACCTCCTCGCTCCCAAAGGCCACCAGGAGGTACCCTCCGTCGGGAAGGGGGCGAATCGACGACGGCCGCAAAAAGAGGTTTCGCCCCTGGGGGTCTTTCGCCTTCCCCGAAAGTTCGTACAAAGGCAGGTACCGATCGGGGGTCCGGAGGTCCGGGACCAGGCTACGGCGGGTTTCGAGGACCTCGACCCGGGCCGCCAACACGTCGTCCTGGTAGCCTGCTTCGAGGACGTGGTGCCACTCGTTCAGGGCCTGCTCTTCCAACCCCGAGGCCCACAGGGCCTCTCCGAGCCACTTACGTGGCCCCAGGGCGGCGGGCTTGTACCGGAGGGCCTGCTCAAAGGCCAACACGGCCTTGTTGTACAGCCCCGAATGGAACGCGGCCACCCCATCCCTGAGGGCATCGTCGGACCGGACTTGGTCGTAGTCCAGGGGACGATCTTGGGCTCCTGCACCCACGGCGACGGCCCAGAGGGCCAGGACTAACCAGCGATTCACGGTGCGGTTCCCTCCCGGGAGGCCTTTTGACCCAACGATCGCTCCACTTCGACGAGATGGATTCGAATATCGAGGTTGTCGGGGTCGGCCTCGCTCGCCTGCTTCAGGTACGTCAGGGCCTGTTTGTCTAAGCCCATGCGGTGGTAGACCCACCCCACCGAGTCGAGGTAGGCGGGGNTATTCTTCCTCAAGGCCAGGGCCCGTCGACAGAAGGCCAGGGCCTTGTCCAGGAGAACGCCCTGCTCGGCCAGGATATACCCCATGGAGTTCAAGGCGTTGGCGTTGTCAGGGTCCTTGGCCAGGGCCTTGTTGAGCCACGCCNCCCCTTCGCTACCCCGGCCCAAGGCCCAGAGCACGTACCCATAGTTGGAGTACACCTGAACCGACTCGATCCCTTCGTCCATCATGGCCCGGAGGGCTTGCTCAGCTTCGACGTACCGCTGTTCGGTGGTCAGGAGGAAGGCCCGGATCATCTTGGATTGGACAAGCTTGAGGAAGTTCGATTCCTGGACGAGGACCAGTTCCAGAGCGTTCAACGCCTCGGTGGCCCGGTCGAGGCGGGAGNACGAAAGGGCCTGGTAATAGGCGGCCTCCGGGACCTCGATGGGGTCGATGTCTTCGAGGAAGTACAGGGCCTGGTCGTAGGAACCTTCGTAAAAGAGCCGGAGGCCCTCGCTCAAGGCCTCGGTCAAGGTCGCCCTCGGGAAAGGTCGGGATTGATCGGTGTCCTGCTCAAGGTGGTCCCTCTTCGACCTATCTTACCGTCAGGAGGGGCTTTGGACAAGCGTGTGGACCTGGGCCCCCGCCGAGGGCCGAAACACCACGAGTTCGGCCTTGAACCCAAAGATCCGTTCGTACTCTTCGGCCTGGGGCCGAAACCGTTTCCAGGCGTCGGGCTTGGCCAGGGCCACCACGCNCCCCCCGGAATCCTCCCCGGTCATCCGGGCTCCCAGGACGGCTTCGGACTCTTGCAGACGTTTGACCAGCCAGTCGATTTCTGGGCACGACACTTCGTAGAGATCCCTCAGGCTTTCGTGCGACCGACTCATCAAGCGCCCCAGGGTGGACGGATCCCCGGCGGCCCACGAGTCCCGGGCCTCCAGGGCCCTACCGATTTCGTCGATGACATGGAGGCTCCGGCGTCGGGCTGACTCGGGNACCGTTCCTACTTTTTCCCGGAGTTCGTTCCGGGTGTAGTCCCGGAGGGGACGGCTAAGTCGTCCCACCGACAGGTGCCGCACGCAGAGCTCGCACTCCTCCCGGGCCCGGGCGGCCGACGAATCAAAGGAGCTCGGGGGGACCCGGGAGTTCAGGATGGCCACCTCTACGGTGTCCCCGGGGAACTCCAAGTGGGCCCAGTCGTACGACCGGTAGTCAAGGACAAACAGATGGTCCTCCCGGGCATGGGCTTGGAGGAACAGGGGGCCCGCGTCGCAGGGCTGGCCCACGAACGAGGTTTCGGTGCGATGGGCGATTTGGATGAGCTGGGACAGGGACAACCCCGTGCCGAAAAAATCGTTGTAAGCCAGGGCCGAGGCCAGGCACAGAGCCTGGGACGACGCCAAGCCTATCCCCTGGGGGATGTCCCCGACGACAGCCACGTCGAGGCCATCCAACTTGACCCCGAGTTGAACGAAGGCGGCTAGGACCCCCTTGGGGTAATTGGCCCACCGATCTTCTTTGCGAAACTTGAGGCTCCCGGGCACCGACTTCTTCCGTTCGTTGTACTCCCGGGAAAAGAACCGGACCATGGGTTCGGACCGGGGGGACAGGGTCACAAACAGACGGCACGACAGGGCCACCGAGATCCCTACGCCCTTGGCAAACTCCGTGTAGTCCCCCATGAGGCTGACTTTGCCCGGGGCCGAGGCGGTCACGGTGGGAAAGGTTCCGTACTCCTTTCGATGGACCTCGTGGCAGATGTCAAGCTTGGGATTCAACGTTTTTCCTTTGGTCCCAGTGTAAAAGCAAATGCTGGATTCTTCAACTTTTTTTTCCTATAATGCCACCCATGAGATCACCCCTGGTATGGGCCACGCTCCTCTCCGTTGTGGCTGTTTCCCTGGCCCAGCCAAACGACTTTCTTCTGGCCGGCAATCCCTTCTTGGCCCTCGTGGCCTACGTTCCTTTCTTCTGGGCCCTCCGCAGGGCGGCTACCAACCGCTCGGCAGCCGGCCTGGGGGCCCTGTTTGGGTTCACCACTATTCTACTGCAAAATTACTGGTTAGCCTTCTTCCAGGACTTTGCTGGCTGGACCGCCGGGGGAGTGGCGGTGGCCTTTGGTGGCTACTGCGCCCTCCTCGGGCCGGTGGTCCGGACCTTTCTGAGAAAACGATGGGTGGGCCGTCCCCTGGCCGTCGGCGCCCTTTGGGCTGTCTTTGAGTACCTGAAGTCGAACGGGTTCCTGGGCTTCCCCTGGGGCTTGGCGGCCTACCCGTTCCAGCAGTGGCCGTGGTTCTTCCAGATCATCGACATCACGGGTCTGTCGTTCCTGGGCTTTTTGGTGATGAGCTGGAACGCATGGCTGGCCGAGGCCCTGGAGTCCGATGGGTACTTTCAGAAAACCACCGGACTGTTCTTCGCTGCCATGCTGATCGGTCTGGCGGGCTACGGAGCCTGGCGCCTGAACGAGGCGCGCCCATCCCGGGGCAGCGTCCAAGTGGTCCTCGTCCAGCAGAACGCCGACCCCTGGAAGTCGGGGGACGACCTGGGGCCCCTGCGGACTTCGATTCAGCACAGCGTCGCGGCCCTCCGGTCCGGGGACCCCGACATCATCGTGTGGAGCGAGACGTCTCTGCGGCTTCCCCTGCAGTTTTACCGACCCTATTACGAGCGCAACCCCGCCGAAGCCCCGCTCTTGAAGACCATCCGCGGCAGCCGGGCCTGGTGGCTCCTGGGGAACCCCTACGCCCAAGACGCCGACAAGGGGACGGGCTGGGTGAATGCCACCGTGTTGATGAACCCCCAGGGGCAGATCGCGGACTACTACGGGAAGATTCAACAGGTGCCGTTCGCCGAGTACGTGCCGTTCTGGGATGTCCCCTTCGTCAAGGCGTTCTTCCAGTCCGTGGTAGGGTTGTCGGGGAGTTGGGAACTGGGTCGCCAATGGACGGTGTTCCATGTGCCCCTGGGGGGCCACGCCAAGTCGGTAGCGTTCTCGACCCCGATCTGCTTTGAAGATGCGTTCCCCTGGCTGGATTCGACCATGGTTCGCGACGGGGCCGAGCTGTTGATCAACCTGACCAACGACTCGTGGTCGCGCCGGGACTCCAGCCAGGTGCAACACCACGTGGCCGCCCTGTTCCGGACCGTCGAGAACCGGGTCTGGATGGTCCGGTCGGCGAACTCCGGGGTGACGAGCGTCATCGACCCAACGGGTCAGGTGGTGGCAGGGCCCCTTCCATCGTTCCGGGACGGACACCTGGTCTACGACATCCCCCTGGCCAAGACCCGGGCCTTGACGCCTTACACCCTCTTCGGGGACTGGCTGGTGGCCGTCTTTGCCCTCCTCCTCGTGGGGCATTTGGTGTGGTCCCTGAGGAGAAAACCGTGATTCGTCCCTGGGTGGTGGCGTCCTGGATGCTCTTCGCCCTCCCCTTGGGGGCGGACCCAGCCTTTTGGGACCACGCCTCAACCTTGTTGAACCAGGGCAAGACCGACGAAGCCGGCGCCCTGGCCCAGACCCGGTTGGCAGGGGCCCCCGACGACCCCGACGCCCTGGTGGTGGCTGGGACCGTGGCCCTGTACCGTGGCCTGGAGCCCCGGCGCGACGACTCGATCTTCCGGTCCCAGGCAGACCCGACCCTGGCCCCGACCCCAGGGCTCTCCCCGGCGGCGGTGGCCACCGTGGCCAGCTTTTGGCGGCGAGTCCCGGCCCGAGACCCCCAGCGAACCTACCTGTGGGGTGACCTAGCCCAGCTAGCCTTCCGGGCCGGGGACGCCGTCCACGCCGTGGAATACGCCCTCGAGATCCTCAAGGCCCCCGCACCGAACCCTGAATCCCTGAAAGCGGCGGCGACGGTCTTTGCCCTCACCCTCGACGCGGACCGCGCCGCCCAGGCGTACGCCAAGATCCCCGGGGACCGGCAGTCCCTGCTCTACCGGGGCCTGTCGGCCTGGCGGCAGGGGAAGGAAGGGTGGCGCGAGCCCTTGAAGGCCTTCGTCGCTGACCCCGGGTCGGCCCCGGGGGCCAAGCTCGCGGCCTACTTGCTGGGCCCTGATATGAGGGACACCGACGCCGGGTTCGAAGCGGCCCTCAAGGTCGAACCGGGGGTCCCCGCCCTGATGGTCCAACAAAAGTACGTGGACCGGTACCCGAACCGCTTCTTCGTCCGGTTGCAGTTCGGCCGAAGCCTGGCCGAGTTCGGAAATTACGTGGGAGCCCTGGGCCAGTACGCCGAAATTGACCGGCTGACCCTGGCCACCGAGGCCGAGCAACGCCAGGCGGTCTTGTTTCAGCAGGCCTGGGCTTACCAGGCCTCGGGTCAAACCGACGAGGCCAATCGCCTCTGGACCATGGTGTCTCACTCCCGGGATTTCTACCTCAGGAGCGCTGCGGCCTGGTTTCTGGGAACCAATGCCATGGCCCAGGGTCACAGGGAGGAGGCTCGGGATTGGTGGACCTCCGTGGCCGACGAACCCGCCCGGAGCAAGTACGCCTGGTGGGCCGCCGAGGCCCTCCAGGGTCATCAGACCACGCCCCCGGCCCCGTGACTCTGGCACAGTGGCTCCCAGGCCTTCGGGGNGTCGACACCCAAGAGGCCTACGAGTCGACAGTTCGGGATTGGTTAGCCGTTCATCGACTTCAAGAACGCATCGTTGTTCTTGGTTTTCCGCATCTTGTCGATGAGGAGTTCGCTGATCTCTTGGTCTTCCATGGGGTTGAGGACCTTGCGCAGCACCCAGAGCTTGTTCATTTCCTCTTCGGTCAGGAGCAGCTCTTCTTTTCGGGTTCCGGACTTCTTGATGCTGATGGCCGGGAACAGCCGTCGGTCCGAGAGCTTGCGGTCCAGGTGAATTTCCATGTTCCCGGTGCCCTTGAACTCTTCGAAGATCACTTCGTCCATCCGGCTTCCCGTGTCCACCAGGGCCGTGGCCACGATGGTGAGGCTTCCGCCCCCTTCGATGTTCCGGGCGGCTCCGAAGAAGCGCTTGGGCTTGTGGAGGGCGTTGGAGTCCACCCCGCCCGAAAGGATTTTCCCCGACGTGGGGACGGTTTGGTTGTAGGCCCGGGCTAGGCGGGTGATCGAGTCGAGGAGGATGACCACATCCTTCTTGTGCTCCACCAACCGTCGGGCCTTTTCCATCACCATTTCGGCCACCTGGACATGCCGATTGGCCTGCTCGTCGAAGGTCGAAGCGATGACTTCCCCCTTGACGGTTCTTTGCATGTCGGTCACTTCCTCGGGTCGCTCATCGATCAACAGAACGATGAGGAACACCTCGGGGTGGTTTTCGGTGATGGCGTTGGCGATCTTCTGCATGAGGACCGTCTTCCCAGTCCGGGGGGGAGACACGATCAGCCCCCGGCTCCCCTTGCCAATGGGGCAGAACAGGTTGATCAGCCGGGTGCTGACGTCGCCCGACACCGTTTCCATGTTCAGCCGGGTATCGGGGTACAGGGGCGTCAGGTTATCGAAGCTAATCCGAGTCTGGGCCACCGAGGGGTCGTCGTAGTTGACGGCGTCGACCTTCAGGAGGGCGAAGAACCTCTCCCCATCCTTGGGGGGACGGATCTGACCGCTGACGGTGTCACCGGTCTTGAGGTTGAACAGGCGAATCTGGCTAGGGCTGATGTAGACATCGTCGGACCCGGCCAAGTACGAGTTTTGCGGCGACCGCAGGAAGCCGTAGCCATCGGGCAGGATTTCGAGGGCCCCGTAGGTGTTCACCACCCCGTGCTGGTCCGAGNGGGCCTTCAGCACCTGGAAGATGATATCCTGCTTCTTCATGATGTTGAGCTCTTCGTGGCTCAGGCCGTACTCTGCGGCCTTTTGCCGAAGATCCACCATGGTCATGGCCGCCAAATCGTTGATCACGATTCTGTGGTTTTCGTTGAAGGTGTAGTTTTCGTTCCTTTGCTGGGCCAGGCGGTCTCGGGTCCGAGGATCGATGCGGTCAGTGCGGTCAAACCGCTCGTGGCGGTCCCGGTTTCCCCGGCGCTCCCGGTCCCGGTCCCGGTTGCCATTCCCGTTGCCGTTCCCATTGCTCTGGCCGCTACCATTGCCGCTCTTGTGCCGGAACATCTTCTGTTCGGGCACCGACGGAGGAGGCGAGGCACTTTCCGAGGGAGAGGGGGAAGGGTTGGATTCGGCGGAAGGGGAGTCGTCCTGATCCTTGATCAATTCGACTCGGATTTTTCGGCGCTGCCGTTTCGGGGACACCGACGAGCCTGGGTCTACGGAAGACTCGGCCGGTTCGGGATTGGGGTTGAAGGATTCGCCTTCAGTCGTGCTCATGGCACCTCCAAGGGATTTGGGAACAGAAAACAACGGATGGTAAAGGAGGGAATTGGTTCAAAAGGGGTTGGGAAGGAAGGGTACGGGGGTTTGGGAAGCCTCAAAGAGAGGCTCTTTCGTATTATCGAGGAGGGAACGCAGGCTGTCAAGGTCCATCTCGGTTTCCCACCAAAACCGAGCCAGGACCCGGGCCCACCGGGCCGACTCCCTTTGGATTTGGGACCGGAATCCCGAAAAGCGATGCAGGACAGCCACCGCCCGGCCCTCCCCTCCCCGGATCGCCCCGACCCCGAACCACACCGTGCCCACGGGTTTCCCCGGGCTTCCCCCCCCGGGGCCCGCAATCCCCGTGATCGAGACCCCGAGAGAGGCCCCCGACCGGTCGAGGAGCCCCAGGACCATGGCCTCGGCCACCGGCCCCGACACGGCTCCGTGGGCGGCCAAGAGGGCTTCGGGGACCCCCAACCAACGCCGCTTCGCCTCGTCTGAGTAGGTGACCAGCCCTCCCCAAAAGACGTCTGAGGCCCCGGCCAGGGCCGTCATCTCCCGGGCGAGAAGCCCCCCGGTGCACGATTCAGCGCAGGCAAACATCAGTTTCTGCCGCCGTAAGAACGTTTGGAACGGTCGAACCGCACCAGGGTTTGGCATGCTTGTCCTTCGGGGCCGGGACCCAACCTAGAGGGTCTCCAGGGATTGCTTGAGTTGGGCCGGGG
>JGI26470J50227_1000087_pt1 | contig 42562 bp, 26 predicted proteins | sample FreactTroBogLake_FD_50227 | JGI IMG/M metagenome (IMG submission 50227)
GTTACGCCCATTACTGATTTTTTTGTGCCTTGTAAGCCTTCTAATAGGGCTTCCTTAGTTTCTGCCCAACGTCCGTTTAATAGTTCTGACATTTAAATTTCTCCTTAAAATTTTAGTCCAGCAAGTTTGCGAATATCAACAATGTTGCTATCGCTCTCACTGCTATATTTGGTGTTGGAAATCTTATTTCCGGTTACTTCTTTAGCCTCTACTAGTGCCTGTTTCTTCTGCGGAGCCTTACCATTTAAAACACTTGGCAAGTACTTTTCAAAACTTTCGTTTAGACGTTCTGTTTTCACAGTCTCCATCAATTCACTCATGATTTCTTTTTGCTCATTGTTAAGTGGAGCAAGTAGTTCTGTCATGACTGCTTGTCTTTCTTGGCTCTCTTTAAGAGCACGGATCTCTGCCTGTTTACTTTCTAAGATTTGTTCAGCTTGTGCAACAGCTTGTGCAGCTTCTTGCATGGCTAAATCTTTCAAGTCTATAACTTTGAGTAACTTGGCTGTTTCCGATTTTTCATTTAGGTAGCTGCTTGAATATTCAGCGGCAAAAGCCTCAAATAACTTGCGGCCAAAGTCTTGACGACGAGCAGCTTCGATGTCTTCTTTCAATGATGTAATTTCAGAACGTAGTCCTGTTGTTACAACACCTTCAACCATCTGAGCAGCACGTTTTACAAAAGCTTCTTTTACCTTCTTGATTTCTGCACGACCTTCGCGAACTAAACGTACTTTAGTTTCAGCTAGATCACGCTTGTCTTGTCCAAACTCTGTAATTTCTTGAGCTAGAGCCTCAACTACGAATTGTTCTAATGTTCCGAACTTGCTTGCCATTTCGATTTGATCTTCGTGCAATTCACGAACTTCTTGAGCTAGTTGACGTGTAACAAATTCCTTCATTACAGCAGCATCAGCTTTCATCTTTTGAGCATACTTAACTTTCATTTCTGCAAGTTGATTACGATCATCGGCAAACTCAACAATCTCAGCAGCTAATTGCTCAGAGATCATGCGATCTACTGCTTCAATCATTGTGTTTTTGTCATGTTCATATTTTTGTGCGAACTCTTCGCGGAGTTGTTGAGTAGCAGCTTCCTTAGCTTCAGTGATGCGAGCTTCGAATGCTTGTTCAATTGACTCTTTGATCTCTTCTGAAATCACATTGTTTTCAAATAACGATTTTAGTGCGTCCAACATGTGATTCTCCTTATTATTGGAGTTTGCTTATTATATTCAATAAGCTCTCTTTGAGATATTTCTGTGCTTTAGGATCACCTTTAACCTCTTGCGCTATGCGTAAGGCACTTAATCCGCCCTTATTATTCATAAGGTGTTCATAAATTGGTGTTGGGTATGCTCCCGGAGCACTAGGTTGAGCTACCATATCTACTGTGATAATCTCAAAATCTGATACTTCACCGGAACCGTTATCACTAACGTTTCCGGATCCGCGACTTGAAACACCTAACTTGACTCCGCTTTCTAGCATTGTCTTGATAAGTTGTCCCATAGGGGTTGGCAAAACTTTCAATTTGCCGTAACCATTAGGGCCGTCCATCCACATATTAACTATCATGTGGGACACACGGTCCAGGTTAATTTTTAGATCATCTGGATGATCTACTTCTCCGAGAACTGAATAGCCATTTTGAATCTGATCGTTTAAGGTCTTGACAGCCTTGCCAATCTCATTCACAGGATAAACACGCTGGTTAGCGTTACGAATACCGCCCTGGATGCAAATCCCGGACATGTATAAGTTTTTCCCTTCTTTGTCATCAGACTCAACGACCATTTTTGCTTCGTTGAAACTTAGATTCTCTCGGAGGTATAGCGACATATTTTAAATATAGTCTCTTTTTATTTCTTTAAAGGACGTAGAGTACTTTGCTTGTTGTCTGCTGTTTCTTTTGAACCAGCTTTCTCAGCGCCGTGACCAGGTTCTTTCTTTTTAAATGCTTTCTTACCTGCGTCACCGCCTGGTACATTTAAATTACCTGCTGCAGCTGGGTTAGCTGCAACTTTAGGACTAGCTAGGCCGCCTTCAGTTCCGCCTTTACCTGCTTCAAATGACTTAGCAATATTAGCAGTTGTACCGCCCATATCGTTCTTCATATTGTCAATTGTTGACTTGGTGTTTGCACCGTTGTCACCATGCTTTGGAGGAGCAACTTTGTTTACATATTCCATTAAACTTGCTAATTCATCTTCCATTGCTGGCTCTTCTTCACCACCTGCCATGTCTGTTTCGATGTCATGCATTGGCATACCATCGCCGTGTACACCTGGCTCATGTTCTTCTTCGTGCTCTTCACCCTGAAGCATTTGTTCAAATTCTGCTTTTAGGTCTTCTAAGGCATCTTCTAGGTCCATAACACGGTCTTCCATGTCACCGTCTTCTTCGCCGTCGTCTTCACCTTCGCCGTCTTCTTCGCCGTCGTCTTCTGATTCTTCGCCGTCTTCTTCGCCGTCTTCTTCGCCGTCGTCTTCTGATTCTTCGCCGTCTTCTTCACCTTCTTCTTCTTCACCTTCTTTAGAAGCGAATGGGTTCTCAGATTCTTCTTCGGAAGATTCGTTCTTAGCGTAAGGATTACCTTGGTCTTGACCAAAGTCTGATTCTAATAATTCTTCGTAAATTTCACGTGATTTTCCAACAACGATGTTGTGGAATATTTCTTTTGCTGCATCTTGATCGTCATTGATAAGTGCTTCTAGCATTGCTTCGAATTGAGCGCGGTCAGTCATGTTTAATTCTCCTGTGATAGTTGTTGATACAAGGCTGTATTATATTTACTTTTTTATTACAAAAGTAGGTAGATATCGGGCGAAAACGACTCGTTTTTGTCGTTTTTTTAAATTATTGTGCAGCAGGCGGAGGTGCTGCATACATTGCGTGGATAAATTCTAGTTCTTTTTCCTGTTCTAATATATGTGCTTCAGTACTTTTGCGAAGTTCGTTGATCTGTCTAAGTGTTAAACGAGTCTTGCGAGTATCGTCACGATGTAGTTGTCCGTTGTCACGGCCAGCATCATAGCGTAGATCATTAGCCACATGGCGAGTATCGGGGTCGATATAAAATAATTCTCTGAGGATCATATTATATTTATGCAACTGGTCCTGCTTGACCACCTGGAGGACCTGCCGGAGCAGCGCCGGGCGTTGCTGCTTCACCTGTTTCGTCCATGGCCATGTCTTCTGGAGCTTCTGTATCTGCGGCAGCACCAAGATCACCTTCAATTCCGCCTGCTGATATACCTGCTGAACGTAATTCTCCAGCAGCATCAGTGCTAGTAGCTTCGCCTTTACCGTTTTCTTCGCCCCATAAGCGTTCATTTTCTGCGATTTCTTCGTCGGTTAGCCCTAAGAAACGATTCATTGCAAACCGTTTACTCATAAATGGCACTGCTTGTACAGTATTAAATGTGTTAATACGTTCAGCATCAATGGTTGCTTGACGGCTACTGGCAAAGTTCATTGGCGGATTAAAATTTAATTCAAATAGGCTCGGGTCAATATTCATGCCTTTTGAGTTCATATACAACTTAAACTCTTCATCAAACACTGCTGTTAACAATGATTGTAAACGTTCACAGTACTTGTTAAAGCGTAGCTCTTGAATATAAGCTGTTCCCACACGACCATCATTGAATGTTGCTTGTGAATCATCTGCACCTGTGGGCAGATAGCTTGATGGAATACGTAAACCACGGAATAACTTGTTGGTAAAGTATTTTAAGTCATCAATTTCACCAATGTTCTTACCACCTTCGAGCATTTTAACATCACTACCTTTGCCATCTGCTGTCTTTGGAAAGAAATAATCCTCATTAATACTCAAAGGATTGTATGCGCTGTCTATGACGTTCTGTCCGCCGCCAGTTTGCGATGGAATTCTGCGCTGGTGAATCTCATTTTTAACACGTTCTACAAACTGCATGGCCATATGACTTGGCATATTGCCCACGTCAATGGTAAACACGCGACGTTCTGGGGCACGGCTTATACGATAGATTAGAATAGCATCTTCTAATAGTTCTTTTTGTTTATAGACTTTAAACACATTCTCTAGTAAACTGTTGCCAAATGGAAAGTTATTGTCCAGTCCTTCTGATAAACTTAGGTGTATAACATGTTCCGCCGACACTGCTGATTCTCGTTGATTAAGGCCAAAGCGACTAGTATTGCCTGCACTTGGACCTACTCCGGCACCGCCTGAAGTATTATTGCCACCGCCGCTGCCAAATCCACCTAAGATAGTCGAACCTTGTGTGCCTTGGCGTGGTCCAACTTGTGGAGTAATCATAGTGGCCACTAGACTTTCAAAATTAGGTGCTAAATCTTTAATGATATACTGTTCAGGTTTCTTACCTTCACTTTCATTTACAATAACTTTAATAACCTGTGCTGAATCAATCCATGTCCACTTTTGATTTTCAGGATCGCGAACAAAGAAAGCATCACCGTATTTGAATGTATTGCGCACAATACGGAATATGCGTGTGTCAAACTGCTGTAGTTTGTTCCATTGGTTTAGATATTCACCAAGTATCTTAACTTCAGCATTGGTACCTTTGGTACGCCACTTGACTGCAAATGGACTTTTTGAATCTTTTAATTTCTGTGTGCAGAATTCTGCAAGGATATCTAAGGCAGCATTGACTTCTGGATCACTATCCATGACTTCATACTGTGCATAACGCTCAATACGATTAGGTGAACCTGTATAGACATCTGGCAAATAGCTAGAGTAGTTTGTACGTGCTGGCCCAGGACGGCTGCCTGAGTTAGCACCAGAAATTGGACTAAGCATTTCGCCGTTAACCGGTACTGGGGTAAAGTACTTTTTCCATGACATAGTGTGTATTATCCTTAAGCGTAACGGTTATTAGATAGACCTTTTGTAGCTCTTACTTGCTTTTCATTAAGGTTAACTGTTTCAGCAGTATGTGAGATCAATTGCATCATACCTTTATTTAACTGTATCAGCTGTTCTTTGAGGTCGGTTATGGATGCACCGCCAGCAGTTGCAGGCATTGGTTGAGGTGCTGCAACAGGTTTTGGCATTGCGTGACCTAATGTATCAGCATCAACGGATGATACTTTTGTTTTAATATTGTTTAACATACCGTTTAGTTGAGGTCCAATTTGGCTTTGCACCTGCTGAGCTATGTTATTCACATTAGGCATATTACCAGCCATCTGCCCTTGCATCTTGCCCATTATTTGTCCCATTTGGCTTTGCATCTGCTGAGCATTAGGCATACTACCAGCCATCTGCCCTTGCATCTTGCTCATTATTTGTCCCATTTGGTCTTTTCTAGCAATCATTTCTTCGCCGTGTACTTCAATAGGAGTACCGGATCCAAATTGTTCAAACATTTTATTAAAATCGCCGCCATTTAAGAAATCAGGAATACCCGGAGAACCGTTTAATCTTTTTATGTTAGTATTAGGAGGAAGGACCCCGCCCGGTGTTGGTGCAGCTCCTTTAACCCCAATTAATTTATTTGCAGCATTGAAAGCATCGGATACTGCGTTTTTTGTAGTTGCTGTCATTCCAGCACGAGTACTAACTGATTTAATTGCTGCATCTAGTTGTGGAAATGATGTATTAACAGTATCACCAATCTTATCGTTTAGTGTTTTAAATCCGCCTGCAATTACTGATCCAGCAACTTTTCCTAATTGTTCAACTTGATTGATACCGCGACCAACAACTGCTCCAGGATCTTTTTCGCCTTTTTCATTTAATCCAGCATCTTTTTTAGCTTTATTTTGTGCAATAAAATCCATAGCTGCTGCTTCGTCGCTGGGCAGCTTCTTTCTTGCAAGTTCTGCTTGTGCTGCCATAATGTTTTTAGTATATTCTGAACCACCTTTTATAACTTCACCATGTGCTAATATTCGGTCACCCATCAATTCGGTTTGTTTTAAGTAATCTTCATCTTGTAATCGTTTAGCGATAGCAACCTTTGTTGCTTTTTCAGCTTCTGCAATTTGAGTTGCATTGCCGTTTTTAAGAGCATCGGCATATGCTCGCATTTTTTCTTGTACTTCAGGTCCGTATGATGCTGCTTGTGCTAAGCCTTCTTTAGTTCTTACACCGCCAGTGACCATTTCTTTAAGCATGTTTTGTGCAGGAGCGCCAAAATTGTTCATGGCCGCTGTTGCTTGAGTCATCTTATTGCCAAACTCGGGATCAACCTTCATTTGTCGAAGAACAGCAGCTTCAATTTCTGCACTTTCCATAACCTTTTTGTTTGCGGCTTCTTGTTCTTTTCTGCTCTTACCTGTCATTTCTGATACTGCTGTAAGTTCATGTAAGTATCCAAGTGTTGCTTCTTTAACTTTGGCAGTGTATTCTGCCTGGTCACCGTAGACATTAACCATACTACTACTGACTGTTACTAATGCGTCAGAAAATTCCATGGATTGAACACCCATAGCCTGTAGTTGTTGTCCAGCTGTGGTATTTTGAATTTCAGTTAATGTTGATAAGAATACTTTTGCAGAAGCATTTTGTCCTGCTGCGGCTCCCGCAAATGCTTTACCGCTTTGTTGAATAACCTGTGTAAATTCTGGAACTGTTAATCGTGCATCTTTAATTGCTAAGTTAGCATCTCCAAGATTTTGGCCAAATGTAACACCGTATTTTCCGGTTTCATTTAATGCACGATTAACATTATAAGCGCCAGTTCCTACTTCATTAAGCATATCACCAGCTACTTTACCTGCTTTACCAAAATTACCAATAAATCCCGAAGTAGCTGTTATAACATCGCCTGCAGTGGCTGTTCCTCCTGCAAGAGCGCCAAGTCCAGCAGTGGTTTTATCTATGCCTTTTGAAAATGTTTCAGTAAAAGTATCTTTGCCGCCGGCTTGGGGAGGTGATTGTGAATTACCTCGAGCCGTGGTACTATTAACGTTGGCAAAACCGTCTCTAATTGCTGCAATGATATCGTCTTTATCGGACATAAAAAATCCCTAGAAATATGCGTATATAAATACTATATCATATATTTATCCGGAGTATAATATGGCCACTAATCCCTTACAACAGTATTTTAGACAACCTAAGATCTATATCAAACTACCTAGCGGCGGTGTATTCAACAAGCTAGGATCCCTGCAAGGTGATGTTACTAACATGCCAGTTTACGGTATGACTGGCATGGATGAAATAATTATGAAAACTCCTGATGCACTAATGAGCGGAGAAGCTGCGGTTAAAGTTATACAGAGTTGTTGCCCATATATTAAAGATGCATGGGAGTTGAGTAATGTAGATACTGAACAAGTATTAGCTGCTATTCGAATTGCAACCTATGGTAATGAAATTGAAGTTACCAGTACTTGCAAAGAATGTGATGCTACTAACGAATATACCTTAGACTTATCAAAATTAATTGAACATTTTAATAAGTTTGCCTATGATAACAAGGTTAAATTAAATGATTTAACCATTAACATGCAGCCTATGACGTATCGACAGAGCACTGATTTTAATTTACGTAATTATGAATTACAAAAGCAATTACAACAAGCATTGGTTATTCAAGATGAAACGGAACAACAACAGTTAGTCAATGAAATTTTTGTTAAGATTAGTAATTTACAAAGTGAAATATTTTTTACCTGTATCGAAAGTGTAGAAACATCGTCAGAAACAGTAACTGATCGTGAATTTATTAACGAATGGGTTAAAAACTGTGACAAAATTATGTTCGATTCTCTTAAAAAGAACTTTGAAGAAAATCGCGAAGCATTAAAAGCACCACCATTTATTGCCAAATGCGAAAGTTGCAGTGCAGATAACGAAGTTTACTTTAATTTGGATGAAACGAATTTTTTCGTGAACGCCTAATTAGGTCAAGTAATTTAGAAATTATTGAATACCTAATTAGGCTAGACAAAGAAGTAATAGAATTTAAAAAAGAACTAGCTAGAATTGCATGGTACATGCGAGGCAGTGTACAACTTAATGATTTATATGATCGATACAGCTTTGACGATCGAGAGGGCATGTACGAAATAATTAAAGACAATATTGAAAGCACAAAAAATGCCCAAATGCCTTTGATTTAATTATTTGTAAGCTATATCACCGTTGGCAGGATCTTTAAGCATGCCATTACCGAGATCAATCCATTTACTCTTATCAGCAGTTCCTTTAACACCCATACTCAATGGCGTGTATTGACCTAGCTCGTTATATCCGTTTGCGGCAATTTTATCACCACTTGGGTTGGCTTTTGGTGCAGCAGCTGGCGGAACATTGTCTGCGGGATTAATCGGCTCAGTCTGCACTTGTTTAACTTCAGGTTTACCTTGAGCTTTGTTTATTACATTTTGCACAGCAACTCTAAATCCATCTAGATATGTTACACCGACTGGGCCAAATACCTTTGATACGTCAATAACTTCATTAGCAAATGTCCATGCCATGCCGTTACGACCTTCCTCTGTTTGTAGGAAAGCTGCCAGTGCTGCTGCACCTGTGGTAGATAGTCCAGACATAAGTGGTGCCCACCAACTATTCATCCAACCAAACACCCATCCACTACCTGCAGTAAACGATTTAAGAATACCCCAACCCGCTAAGGATGTTGCCAAAGTTCCTATAGCTACACTCATACATCCTTGTCGTTTATATTGATAGTCTGCAGGACTAATATTGCCAGCAGCTAATTCTTTGTCCCAATGAACCATATCTTCTCGATAACGTTCAAAGGGTGCGATTACAATACCAATCCTAACTAGAATCTTTAATGAGCGTAGGCCATTATCACGGAATGCAGCTGATGTTCCTTTGAATGCTTCCCACTCAGCATCACTAGCTGCTTTTGAAATTGTTTTTCCACCTGCTTTTTCAGCTTGTTGTAGAACCTTACGATCTAAAGGACTACCGATATATGCTTCTAATTCAGTAATTTCGCTTGGTGTTAATTTACGACCAAGCTGGCCCATAGTGTCGGCTATCAATTCAGCTGATCTTTTAGGTGAAATATTAATAGCTCGTGCCAACGCTCTTAATATACCTTCCATGGCACTTTCTTGAAGAATTTCAATTATTTTCATATAGTCATATTTATAAGAAGAACTAGCGTTCTTCTGTGTTTTCGCTTGCGCTCAAACACATTTCTTTCTTTTAAACAATGATAAAGTGCGAAGCACTTAAGATATTATCTAGATCGTTCAGTCACACTTTGCCCAGGCAGGGCAAAGTGAACGGACATTATCTGAGTCGAACATGTACACAGTAGCAATATGGCATTACAGAGGCGGTCATCCGGTACCTCGAGCCAAGTCTTTATATGACGGCGGTTGTTTAGCATTCGCTACCACACTAAACAACGTAGGGTTTTTCTCCCTTCTTTTAGCCTGTTTAAACTTGCTCTTATTGATCAAACGGATTCCATAGGCATATTCCGTCGGGGTCCTGTTAAGGATACTGATCAATAACTCTGCTGCCGGTCAGAAATTCCTTGCCCTGCGATCCTAGATCCAGTTAAAAGGCGCCCTCAAAGCTGGCGAACGCTGTAAAATATGGCAGTTATTTGCCTAGATTTATTGAGCCTTGCGTATATGCGAACCATGCACACGTACTTGAATATGACCGTTATAATAGTCATCGCTTTCAAGCACACGCCGTGCAAACTGCTCACGTGCTTCGATATAGCTACACTCTGCCTTGGATTTGCAATAAAAAAGAATTTGTCTTGTGAATTTTTCTGTGCCTAGTGCCACAACATCCTCAGTCAGTGCCGGCGACGAACCATAATAGTCCTGCCAATCTGACTCGATTTTGCTGCGGATTTTCTTCTTTTTCTTAGTGCCATTCTTTTGTTTGATCACCCGATAGGTGGTCTTAGAGAATTTTGCTAATTTTTTGCCTATGTACATGCGCCCTGTAGCAGTGTTGGTTATAATATAAACAAAGCCCACACAATCCTCGGGCAACACATCCACTACTTGATTCTCGAAAGTCCATGTCATCAACTAGTTAGTCGATGATCACTGCTTACCCTTGCCTTTTTGAGCGCGACGAACTTTACGTTCATCTAACTGCGCTCGCTTTTCTATTTGCCACAGCCTAATTTCTTTGCGCCTTGCTGAACACACATTGCGTATGTCTGATAATAAATGCCTTAATCTTATGGTACTTGCGTAGGTGTCTTTATCGTGCCACTCTTGATTCTCCTCAAAGTAAGCACGGAAAACCTTCATTAATTCTGCATGAAGTTCTTCGTCTTTCTTACGCATTACTCTTTGGCCTGTCGAATAATTTCACCAGCAACTTTGCCTGCACGATCTTCATTCATAGAATAATAGTGCAGAACATCGGCATACATTAAGATACCCGCTGCTATAGTCTTGTCCTCACACTCTTCTTCGAGCATGAGGGCAATTTCACGTAAGTGTACCACAGCATCGATCAGCTTTAAGTTTCTCACTCAGTAACCTCTAAGTCGTTGGCATAACTGGTAAAACCATTTTCTTTGATAACCTTAAGCACGTTGTTTACACGTCCAATTAATTCATCTTTGTGACTAATCAAGAATATATTCTTCTTGCGTTCACGAGCCATTTTCTTAAGCACTGCCAAAGCACCTTCTACACCCGACGCATCTAGGCCGTTGTCAATGAGCTCGTCAACAAACAACAGGTTAATCTGCTGATATAAGCTCTCCCAAACATCGCGGAATGCAAACGACAAACCTAAGATCAAGCGATTACGCTCTCCTCGACTTAGATTATCAAAGTCTAAGTCTTGCCCTAGCTGTGTTATCAGTACTGTTAGATCGTTTTGAAATAATACAGAGTGTGGTAATCCCATCTTGTCTAGGTAATAGGTCAAACGATTGTTCAAATAAGCTAGGTTTTGATCTATGATCTTTTTGCGTATAAAGCTATCTTTGCTGGTAAGTAATTTTAATAAAAACTCTTGATGATCTTTAAGTGTATTCAGCTGATTGACGCGATCCCATGTGATCTCCTGTAGAGCAGTGTCAGTGAGTTCATCAATCTGCTCTTGATAAGGATCAGCTTCACCAGCTTTAATAGCCAGCTGAGTTTCTAGAGTCTTTAGATTGTTCTGATGTTTAAGTGCCTGCTCTAGGGTGTCATAGTAGGTATTGGGGCGGGCAGTTAACTCACCTAGGCCGGAAATTTCCTTGGTAATTTTAGCAAGATCTTTTGCAACCTTGTCATGATATTTCTTGGCCTCATCAAGGTGTGCTTGTGCTTGAGCAGTCATTTCTTCATGTTTATGGTCATGGAGTTCTTGTTCACAAGCATGACAGGTCTTATTAGCCAACTTGGCAAGCTCGCCGTCATACTTCGTGACGCTTCGCTCTGCTTGCGCTATCGCGCTATCTAACGTAGCCCGCTCCTTATTTAGGCTGCGCAGCTTCGCTGCTCTTTCATCGTAATCTTTGAGCTCCGCATGCTTCGCAAGCTCAGCATCAATATCTACGCCCTCTAATTCTACAATAGCTCGCCCTATTTTTTCAAGCTCTTGTTCATGCTGAGTGTTCCAAGCATTGCGTCTATTTAACAGTGCATCAATGCTTTTTTGTATACCTTCATTGGCTTTCTTAGTAGCCTCGATATCTGCTGATTCCTGTGTGATAGCATCTTTGCTTTCACGGATCATCTCTTTAAGTGTTTCTGCTTTTTCACTCAATAAAGTAATACCTAGCAACTGTTCAATAATCACCCGCTGGTCGTTAGCTCGCATTGACAAGAACGGTTCAGTATAAGTGTTGAGAGCGACCACGTGCTTGAACATGTCGTGGCTCATTCCGATCAACTCATCTAGGTCCTTTTGTGTTTCACGCATGTCACCCTGGGCATCGTCAGTTTCTTCTGATTCTTGCTCTTGATCGTTGACAAAGAACTTCATGATTGTGGGTTTACGCCCACGTTCTATTCTGTAGTCAATACCATCTTTTTCAAATGCCAAGGTAACCAACATGTTCTTGTTGTTAATCTTATTAATAAGATTATCTTTCTTAATATTAGTTAACGCATTACCAAATAGAGCAAAACTTAAGGCATTAACGATGGTGGTCTTACCAGTACCATTGCGTGATCCGTTGTCATCACCGCCTTGATCTAAGTTTTCACCTAAAACTAAGGTTAGATTTTCCTGTGCAAAGTTTACTGCTTGAGTTTGGTTACCTACACTCATGAAATTTTTCACGGTTAGTTCTTTGATACGAATCATAGGCTATTATAAATTTCCAGTAGGGTATTTTTGTTGTAAGTATCACTATCAATGCTGATAATTTGATTGCTGACAATTTGATCTACCGACTCAAACGCTTGAATATCGATATCGGTATTAATCTCAACTTCTTTCTTTTCTGCAATTAATGTGAGTTCGCGAATATCATAATCGCTGATAAACTTTTCTTTGATAAAGCTAGCTTCTTCAAAGCTGATATCTATGTCTAGGGCCACACGCAGGTGCTGCTTAGGCAGAATGATTTCATCTGCACGATCAATCAACTCACTTAGTTTAATGGTGCGGAATGTAGGTTGAGCCGGCCAAGTATGAAACACAGGTTGTCCACCCCACTCAAGTATCATCATACCACGTTCGTCATCCCACGCATCTGAATAATTGTGTGGAAATGCATTGCCGATATAGCACATGTTTTCGTTCATTTGTCGTTTGTGGAAATGTCCACTAAATCCTAATTCAAAGCCTTTAAATGCTTCTGCTTGTAATTCTCCGTGATCTGGCATTTGTACCATGGCGTTCATAAAGAACTTAGGCAATTCAAAGTGGCCAAAGCAGTATTTGCCTGTGCGATTTTTAATAGTCTTCCACTCATCCCCTACTAGCCAGGGACACATAGTAACATCGCCTAGGGTAGTAACTTCATGAATAACAGTTATTCCGGGAATATACTTGCCAAATTCAACAGAATGAATATCGCGCTTGTCTTTATAATATAAATCATGATTGCCAGGAAAAAAGTAGAAATTATCAAACGCCTGACCCAGCTTTTCCAAGGCCCTAAGGCTATAGTCCATAGTAGTGATATTAAGACTATTGCGATTGTGATGCCAATCGCCCATGAAAATTCCTGTATCACAACCTTCCTCCTTAGCTTTGGCAATATACCAATCAACAAAGTCTTCACAATCTTGATTGTGTACGCTACTGTTTGATTTTAATCCAAAGTGAATGTCTGTGAAACAGGCAATCTTTTTAAAGAGATTGCTCATTTAATAACATTCCTTAACGATATAATATGTGGGCTTAGGATACTTGTTAGCAATATCCTCTTCCTTGATCCATTTGTTCATAGCTGGAGCATTAAAAAACATTTTATTAACAACAACTTTATGTGTTGCTGATTCTACAATGCTTAGATAGTTATTTTTACTCACTAGAAGTATCCTCATTAAATCGTTTAAGTGCTGCCTCATGCTCGCCCTGTCCAGTACGACTATAACTTGGATTCATACCGTTAATTTCTAAGATATCATCACGGATATTTTGATTGCGTTTTTCAATATTAATAACACGAACAAAGCTATTGGTAACAGCAGCCGTGAAATAGGCAAACGGGTTATCTGATTTAGATTCATCAAATTGTAATCCAATCTGTGTCAACTGTAGTATAGCCTGTCCTTTCATTTCGTCATTATATGTGTAGCCACGAACGTTGCCGCGAGTAGCATAACGTTCACATAATTTTAACATCATACGGGCTAGAGTTGGAGTAATTTGGCCAGCATCTTTGTCAAACTTGCCCTTGACCAAATCGCCCTTCCAATGACTTTTTCCAACACATACTAGTTCGTCTTCATCATTAAATTTCCAATGTTGGAATGGAGGAAAGTTTACTTTGTCCCTGTGATCTGCTAGACTTTTGGGATTCTTTTTACGGGTATTATTAAGTGGAATATGATCAAAGCTCATAATACGGAATATTAAATCTGTTTTGGCAATTTTTTTGTAGTCAACTTCTGTGTCAGCTTGTTTGACTTTTTCACCCAGCGCCTTGCGCCTTTGGTATTCCGCATCGCCGAGTCGTTTGGCTCGATTACGCTTGGCTTCTGCGATTGTGCGTATGTTTACCTTGTCTATACTGGGTAATATGATGTCATATTGATGATATTCTGGACGGGTAAACACGCAATATGTTGTTTTGCTTCTATGGATTTCTAACAACATATCCTTGTTGTTTAGGTAATTTACTTTTGTTGCCATAGGGCTTCATTCTCCGGATGTCTAATTATAAACTACGTACTTTAAAAAGTCAACTAAATATTATACCAAAAAGGATTTCATTATGGCTGTAACAAATATTCTAGCTGCCTCTACTAACGCTGTTGCAACGGCTGCAGGTGCTGTTAATTCTGTATCAAATCTTGCATCAGCGGTTTCTGCTGGATATGGTGGCGGTGGTGGAATTGCAGGTGCATTAAGAGCCATCGATCTACCAAGTGCTGGCGAAATCGCAGGTGATTTATATGTTGCTGCTGCCCAATTTGCAAATGATCCTGCTGCTAATGATTGGCGTGTCAGATTGAGTCTCCCATCGTGGCCTAGCTTTCAAACTAGCCCTGTTCTTAAACCTCTCCAGGATGCCGGCGGCTTAATATTCCCATATACTCCTAGCATTACAATAGCAAGTGCTGCTACATACACCTCAATTGATACCGTTCATACTAACTATGCATTTAGAGCATTTCAAACCAGCGACCCAGGTGCAATCACAATAACCGCTCCTATGAATGTTGAAGATCCAACACAAGGATTATACTGGATTGCTGCCGTGCATTATTTACGTAGCTTAACTAAAATGTTTACAGGAAATGATCCTAAGGCGGGGAATCCTCCACCGGTTGTTATGTTAAACGGATATGGAAATTTTGTGTTTAAAAATGTCCCATGCGTTGTGACTAATTTTCAGTCAACACTAGATGACAAGTGCGATTATATTGGTGTTCCGGTAGTTGGTAGTGCTGCTGGCGCGATACAAGGTATTGCTGATCAAACTGCTGGGCTTGCAGATACACTTGGCGGAGTATTTGGATCTATAGCCGGGGTTACTGACGTTGTTAGCGAAATTGCAGGCGGAGTAGGGCAAGTAGCAGCATTGGGCGCATTATTTGGAGCAGGCGGATCGACTAGTGGTGGCACCAGCTATGTTCCAACTAAGAGCCAGTTTACAGTAACACTACAACCTGTATACAGTAGAAATAGTGCCCGCAACTTTAGCCTTGATAGGTTTGTCGAAGGCGGATATTTAACTAACCCATTTGGATATATTTAATATGCCATCAATCTATACAAATAATAGTCCTTGGTACATTACTCCGATAACTAACGGATATTTAGACATACTAAGCATCAGACCTGTTAGTGCTAGTATTGACGACTATCTATATACTATTCAACCACAATATACATATCGTCCTGATTTATTAGCATTTGATTTATACGGTGATGCAAAATTGTGGTGGGTATTTATTCAACGAAATCTTGATGTACTTCAAGATCCTATTCTTGATTTTGTTCCCGGCACACAAATTTATATTTGTAAAAACAGTGAATTAATTCCGGCATTAGGAATATAAGATGGCAGGAGCAACTACAGCAAGCGTTGCTGCAACCCAGGTTGTTACCGCTACTGGATCGGCAACAGGAACATTGCAAGCCTACGGTGGAAACATCCAATACGTACCAGGGTTAAAATTGCCTCTTAAAAATCCGTTATTTTCATATGCAACATACGATTATGTATTAGGCATTAGCGCACTAACTACAGATACATATAACGATGCTTCTTATGTAACTGGAAGAAAATTGCCTCTCATTTGTAAATCAGCAAACGCTGATCCAAGTAATCGAATAGCAACACCATACGGAAAATTTGATTTTTTTATTGATAATTTAGAAATGAAATCATTGATGGGAAACGACCGTGGAAATAATACAAATGTTGCAGGCCCATTTACATTTACAATTACTGAACCATACAGCATGGGGATGTTTCCAATTGCTTTACAAACAGCCGCAGCAAATACCGGACACCCGAATTGGCGAGACGGCCCGTTTTTATTAACCATCCAATTCCGTGGAAATACTGAACTTGGAGTAATGGCAAACATCCCAGGTACTACTAGATATATCCCATTCCAATTTACAAACATGAGTTCAAAAACGAATCAAAATGGTACTGTATATCAGTGCGAAGCATTACCGTATAATGCTCCAGGCTTGAGTAATAGATATGCCTCTTTAAAAACAGATGTATCAATTAAAGGAACTACAGTTCAAGAAATGTTATGTACTGGTGAAAAGAGTCTACAGGCAGCACTTAATGTACAACCAAAGCAATTAGCCGCTGAAAAAACAACAGCAGTACCACCCGAAGAATATGTTATATTATTTCCTATACCCGGATCACAAACAACATCACCAGATTCGACATCATCGGATGGCGCAACTATATCTCCTGCTGCGCTAACTTCTCTGTATACAAAACTTGGAGTAAAACGTGATACTAAAAGTGGTTTATTGATACAAACTTCAGAGTGTAATGACCTTGGCAAGGCAGACATGCATTTTGATCAAGGTAATAAAGGAAATATTCCAGTTAGTAATGATAGTGTAGTTTATAATAAAGGCGCAAAATCGCCCATTCGTGGCAACATGACAATTAATTATAAAGAAAGTGATTTTAAATTTACACAAAATTCTGATGTTCCAAATGCAATTAATCAAGTACTATTACAAAGTAAATTTCCTCAGCAAACAATGGACGCTAGTAAATTAAGCCCTGAAGGATTTCGTGATTGGTGGCGTATTGAATGTTTAATTTATATTATTGATGATAATAGTAATATGAAAACTACCGGCCAAAAACCTAAATTAATTGTATATCGAGTATATCCGTGGGCAGTTCATGCTAGCCGTGTAACTGCTCCTAACGTACAAGCGCCAGGGTTTGATAATTTAGGCCTACAAATTGTAAAATCTTATGAATATATCTATACTGGTAAAAACGTAGATATTATTAACTTTAATATAGATCTAAATGCAGCCTATACTGTTGAAATGAGCTCAGACGGTTATAAAAGAAGTCAGGATGTTAAACGGCAAGGTCAAGAAAGCGGTAGTCCTGAAACACAGTCTGAGCCTGAAGTATTAGCACCAGGAGCAGATCCGTCAACCGTTCCTGGCAATCTTCCTCAACAAGTACAATATACTGCACGAAATACTCGGACTGATAAGAAGGGCGGCGGCGGCAATGAAACCATGGCAACTCGCGCAGCTCGACAGTTTAATGATGTTATAAATTCAAAAATAGAATTAGTTAATATTAATTTAGAAATTATAGGCGATCCTTATTATATTGTGCAAAGTGGATTAGGTACATATACTGCTAAACCAACGCAATTTAAAAATTTAAAATACGACGGAACAGCAGACCATCAAAGCGGAGAAGTTGATATTAAAATTCACTTTAGAAGTCCAATTGATCTTAATCAAACTACTGGCTTATATGATTTTAATACAGTAAGTAAAGATGCTCCTGTATTAGCATTCACCGGATTTTATCATGTTATTAGTGTGACTAGTAAGTTCAGAGGCGGCACATTTACACAGTCAATTGAAGGACAACGTAGAACAGGACAAGATATTCCAACAAAAGCAACACCGGATCAAGTTGCAAATACAAGTGCCCCGGCAATTGATCCGCTCGCTCCGCAAGCAGGCGGCATTGGCTGGGTTGACGGTGGAGGTTAACTATGGCAAACAATGAAATTACAAATAGTCCTATAGATGGACCAGAACAAAGTCCAGGCCCATTCCTTGCCAAGGTTATTAGCAATATGGATCCTACCTACATGGGAACATTAGAAGTTGAAATACTAAGACCATCGGGGGCTGACGGAACACAAAGTGTCTACCATCAAGTGAAATACATGAGTCCATTTTATGGAGTAACTAGTGTAAATTTTATTAAAAAAGACCCTGATAATTATACTAATACTCAACAGAGTTACGGAATGTGGATGGCCCCGCCGGATGTAGGTGCAACTGTAGTTATTATGTTTATCGATGGAGATCCAAAACGAGGTTATTGGTTTGGATGTGTCCCAGACGAATCGATGAACTTTATGATTCCTGGCAACCCTGCAACTGCTAATACAGTCGAAGGCACTTATCCTAGAGCACCAGCCGGTGAATATAACAAACTAACAAATTCACAAGTTGGAGATCCTGAAGCGGTTAAAAAACCAACAAGCCCAATGGCCGCAGTGCTAAACACTCAAGGGTTAATCTTAGATGACATAAGAGGTATAACAACTAGCAGTGCTAGACGTGAATCACCATCGATGGTATTTGGAATATCAACACCTGGTCCTTTAGATAAGCGTCCCGGCGCAAATACTGGAAATTATGGCAAACCAGAATATGTTATTACTAATGCTCCTGTTAGTAGACTAGGTGGATCAACATTTGTTATGGACGATGGCGACCAGGCATTTACTCGCAAAACTCCTGCCAGTTCTGGACCACCCGAGTATGCCGCAGTTGAAACCGGTGACACTACAGGCGACCCGACCATTCCGCATAACGAACTTGTGCGTATTCGTACTAGAACCGGACATCAAATACTGTTACACAACAGTGAAGATTTAATTTACATTGGTAATGCTCGAGGCACAACATGGATTGAATTAACTAGCAACGGCAAAATAGACATCTATGCAAATGATAGTATTAGTGTACATACTAAAAACGATTTAAATTTTACTGCTGATCGAGATATTAATTTTACTGCGGCTAATAACATTAATTTAAACGCCAAGGCAATTTTTGCACAAACAGTTAACAATCTTGAAATTAAAGTAGGAAAAGATGGAAAAATTGATGCTGCTGGTTCAGCAAACATTAAAAGCGGAACTACTACTAATATTACATCAGGTACAGACCTTAATCTTAAAGCAGGCGCAAGATGGATGCAATCAGGAGCATCATATTGGTCTAAACCGGCAGGTGGAGGCGGTTCGTCCGAAGTAAGTGCGGTAGCAGCCGCCGCAGCCGCAGCCCCTAAAGCAGCTCGAGTACCCCTTGCTGAGCCATGGGCTGGGCATGAAAATTTAGATCCTAAAGGCTGCACACCTGCACCTGCCGCAGCCGCAGCACCTAAACAGCCTGCTCCAGCTAAGTGGAAACAATATACAACAGCAACAGATACATTTACAAAATATAAAGGGAATACCCCTGCAGACGGAAGAACACCATGAGCTTATATAACACTTTAACACTACCAGCACGTCCTAATCCTACCCAAGTAGGTCCACAGATGTACCGTGGATTTAGTACAGTAAACACCGCCAATCAAAATTTTGCTCTATACGATTTTGAATTAATCAAACAAGATTTACTCAATCATTTCTATGTCCGCCAAGGTGAACGCCTCATGAATCCAACATTTGGCTGTGTTATATGGGATCTATTATTTGAACCGTTAACCGAACAAGTTAAAGGTATTATTCTACAAAATATTAACGATATTGTCAACTTTGATCCTAGGGTGCAGGCCAGTAATGTGCTGATAACCAGTTATGATACTGGCATACAGATAGAATATACGCTAACATATGTTCCTTATAATCTATCAGAAAACATACGATTAAAGTTTGATCAAGCAAACAATATCGTATCAAAGTAATAATATATGTAGTTAATTTTAAACAATAAATACACTTATTAGGATCAATCATGAGTTCAACAGCTAGACAAAATAATCTATTATTAGCAGAAGACTGGCAAAAAATATATCAAAGTTTCCGTAATGCAGACTTTGCTAGTTACGATTTTGACAATCTTCGTCGTACGATGATTGACTATATCCGTACAAATTTCCCAGAAGATTTTAACGATTATATTGAAAGTTCAGAATACTTAGCCCTTATTGATCTTATTGCATTTGTTGGACAAAGTATAGCATTTCGTGTGGATTTAAATGCACGTGAAAACTTTTTAGAGCTTGCCGAACGCCGCGATAGCATTTTAAGACTGGCTCGATTGGTTAGCTATAACCCTAGCAGAAACGTTGCAGCCAGAGGATTATTAAAATTTAATACAATCCAAACAACTGAAAATGTTATTGATAGCAATGGCAGAAATTTATCAGGACAGTATATTACTTGGAACGATTCGAGTAATCCAAACTGGTATGATCAGTTTATTAAAGTGATCAATGCTACATTCCCTCAAACACAACAGTTTGGAAATCCAGCAGATTCTGCAACAATCTACGGAATACCAACTGCACAATATAGATTTAATACAACAAATACAGATGTTCCTATATACGGATTTACAAAAACAGTAGCTGGTCGATCGATGAATTTTGAAATCACTAGTACTACATTTAACGGTGAAACTTTTATCTATGAAGAAGCACCAAAGATTGGAAATAATATTGCCTGCGTGTACACTGATGATGGATATGGTGCAGGTAGTCCGGGTACAGGATTCTTTTTTAATTTTGTTCAAGGAACACTAAACACTGGAACATTTACAGTTACAAATCCCAGTAGCAATGAAACAATCGATGTGGCCACACAAAATATCAATAATACAGATGTATGGTTATACTCATTAAATCAGAGTACCGGTCTTGAAAATACCTTATGGACACAAGTACCAGCCTTAACCGGCAACAATGTAATTTATAATAGTTTAAATCAAAAAAACAAAACAATTTATAGTGCATTGACTAAAGCAAACGATGCAATAACCTTAGCTTTTAGTGATGGTATATTTGGTAATTTACCATTAGGCGCATTTAGAATTTACTACAGGGTTAGTAATAATCTAGCATATACCATTACTCCTGCAGACATTGTCAATGTATTAATTAGTATACCGTATACATCTGCAACCGGACAAACACAAACATTGTCGCTGTCTTTAAGTTTAGCAACATCGATTACTAATGCTACACAATCAGAAACAAATGCAAGTATTAAAACTAATGCTCCTCAGACTTATTATACACAAAATCGTATGATCACTGGTGAAGATTATAATATTAGTCCACTAGCAGCAAACTTGCAAGTAACAAAAGTCAAAGCAATTAATAGAATTAGTAGTGGTATTAGTAGATATTTTGATTTAACTGATCCTACAGGAAAATACAGTTCAACAAATTTATTTGCAGATGATGGTATAATTTATCAACAAACCTATACTACCGGAACTTCGTTCTCATATATAACACAAACAGATATCCAAGGTATAATCGATAATACAGTATTGCCGCTACTTAAAGATACTAATCTTAGAAATTTTTATTATCAAAATTTTGTTAACTACCTTACATCAAGTTTAAATGTATTTTGGTATAGTAAAACCATCGACAGCAACAGTTCTACAGGATCTATCGGAATAAATTCAACAACATTCTCAGCAGTAGGTACATATACATTAACTGATCTAAAATATGTCACTCCTGGTGCGCTGATTAAATTCACAGCACCGCCCGGATACTATTTTAATACTAAGAAAAATAATGTATTGACCCCAGGTACAGCAACAGTTTCTGGAGCAGTTAGCTATCTATGGGCTGAAGTTATTTCAGTTAACGGTGACGGAACATCGACATTATCATCTGGACTAGGACCTATTACACTAAGTAAAGCGATACCGTCTGATGCAAAACTAGATCAAATAATTCCAGAATTTTCAACAACGCTAATACCTAGTGTTGTTACACAAATGATTGATTTAATATTCTCTAATTCATCATTTGGTCTACGATATGACGGCCCAACACAAAGTTGGCAAATTATTTTTGAAAGCAATTTAAATATCAGCGCACCTTTTAATTTAGCCAATCAAGGCGATGCAACAAACACACAACAAGATGCAAGTTGGTTCCTAGCATTTACTACGGATACAGAAAAATATACTATTACAGAAAGAGCAATGCGTTATGTATTTGAAAGTAATAGTGAAGTAACATTCTATTTTGATAGTAATAATAAAATTTATGATGCGACTTCAGGAAAAACTATTTCAGATATAATAAAGGTATTAAATATCAATACTCAACCAGATAGTTTATCAGCATTTACAACAGATTATGATTGGCAAATTGTTTCAGAGTATGTTGGCAAAGACGGCTATATTGATCCTAAAAAAGTTGTTGTAACATTCGCTAACCCACAGAATACTGGAGCAGTTGATAATCCCCAGCTATTTTTAGACATTGTTAATCCATCAAATAATCCGTTAACAAAATATATTGTTGAACAAAAATACACAATTACAGAAGGTCAAGAAGATTACAAATATGTTTCTAATGATTCAGCACTTGGTCCAGTGATTATACTTTCAACTAAATCTATAGCATATCCCTTAACACAATGGAATGACGGTCAGTATTTCTATTTTGTCGATACTCTAACTGTAGTTCAATATAGTAAAACAACTAGTACATTAAATCCTACATTGAATTATAAAGTATATACCGGTCGTGATAATTTACGATTCCAATATACTCACAGTGCCGATTACGATTCAAGAATTGACCCAGGATCTAGTAATATTATTGACATATATGTATTAACAAATAGCTATGATTTAGCATTTAGACAATGGGTTGATTCGGGTGCAAATGCAGCAGAACCTCTACCACCAAGTCAAGATTCATTAAACAGTTTGTTAAGCCCTAATTTAAATTTAATTAAATCTATATCAGATGAAATAGTTTACCACCCTGTTTATTATACATTGTTGTTTGGCCCAACAGCTGATCCAAGTTTACAAGCAACGTTTGACATAATGATCAATCCTAATTCGGTAGTCTCTGCAGCCAATGTCACTGCTAGAGCATTAGCTGCAATCAATCAATTTTTTGCTTTAGAAAATTGGGATTTTGGAGATACTTTCTATTTTACAGAATTATCAACCTACGTAATGCAACAATTAGCACCGGACGTTATTAGTTTTGTTATTGTGCCTACTCAAACAGGTCAATACTTTGGTAGTTTATTTGAGATACAATGTCCAAGTGATAGTATATTTTTAAGTTGTGCTACTGCTGCTAACATACAGGTAGTGTCAGGATTAACATCAAGTAATCTTAAAACAATAACAGGCAGTGGGTTAGGTACGTTGACTAATTCACAACAAATAACTAGCGCAAATTACGGAGCAAATAGTTAATGGTTTCAAAAAACAATAGCAATGTTCCTACAGGCAACAACGGCCTAGGAGTAAATTTCCTTCCAGATTTTTATCAAACTCCTGCAAACAAAAAGTTTTTACAGAGTACAATTGATCAACTTTATCAACCAGGTACTGTAACAAAAACTAGCGGATTTATCGGTCGAAAGAATGCCAAAGCTGCAATTAATACAGATGTATATGTTCAAGCAGCAGACCAAACTCGTCAGAATTATCAATTAGAGCCCGGGTTAGTTATTAAAGATACTGTAGGAAATGTAAAGTTTTTTAAAGATTATATCGACTATATTAATCAAATTAATGTATTCGGAGGAAATACTTCTAACCATCCGAGATTAAATGCACAAGAATTTTATTCCTGGGATCCGCATTTTGATTGGGATAAATTTTCAAACTTTCAAAATTATTATTGGTTGCCATATGGTCCATCTACTATTAAAATTTATGGCCAGCAAGGGGCTATTTCTAGTACATATACCGTAGTAATTCAAAACGAACAAGGTACAAATGAATATCTATTTACACCTAATGGCTTAGACTTAAATCCGACTATAAAGTTGTATAGAGGCCAGACTTATAATTTTAACATTACAAGTAATAATAATCCATTTAGTATAATGGCAACTAGAACCATTGGGTCGAGTAATCGATACGCAACCGGGGTCACTAATAACGGAATTGAATCCGGAATACTTACATTTACGGTACCAGCAGACGCACCTAGTTTGTTGTACTATCAAAGCGAGACTGATATTAATTTAGGTGGAGCAATTGAAATATTTGATGTTGTTGAAGCAAGTACGCTGAATGTTGAAACTGATATCCTAGGAAAACAAAAATACACGTTGCATGATGGTACTTCATTAAGCAACGGAATGAAAGTAGCATTTGGTGGAAATGTTATACCTGCTAGCTATGCAACTGGTCAGTATTATGTTGAAGGTGTAGGTACAGCAATTAAATTATCTGCAGAATCAATGCTAGAAATTATAAGTCCTTATACTACCGATTTATCTATTCAATTTGATCAAACACCCTTTGATATTGAACCATTTGACGATGCAACCGGTTATGCCAGTATACAAGACTATGTAGTAATTAATCGTGCCAGTCGTGACCATAATCCTTGGTCACGATACAATCGTTGGTTCCACAAAGATGTTATCACTGTATCGGCCCTCTATAATAATGATGTACCCACAATTGATCAAGCAGCTAGAGCTATCAGACCAATCATTGAATTTGAAGCAGATTTAAAACTATTTAATTTAGGAACTACAGCTATTTTTGATATTAACTTAGTTGATAATTTTACAACTGACGTATTTTCAAATATAGAAGGATCTTTAGGTTATAACATTGACGGTGTACCTTTATCTAACGGTCAACGAATTTTATTTACTGCTGACACAGATCCTCTTGTACAAAATAAAATTTACCAAGTAGAATTTATTAATATTCGTGGACGAAATCAAATTCATTTAATTGAAGTTGCAACCCCAACTATTAATCAAGTAACATTAGTATTAGAAGGTAAAAAAAATCAAAGCCAGATGTACTGGTTCAACGGCACAACCTGGATTCAAGGCCAGCAAAAAACTAAAACAAATCAAGCACCGTTATTTGATATTGTAGATGATAACGGTATTAGCTATAGTAATACTTCAGTATATAATGGTAGTACGTTTGGTGGAACTAAATTATTTTCATATAAAGTGGGAAACGGCGTAGCAGACACTGCCCTGGGATTTCCTCTATCATACTTAAATGTTAGTAATATAGGAGATATTGTTTTTAACTTCAATCTCGGTACCGATAGCTTTGAATATAAAGAAAATAATACAGTTAATACAAAAACTATTAATACTGGATATCTTGTTTCTCACGACTATGTTGGTAATCCCAGATATGTTAACGGTTGGCAAACGTGTGCAGCAGATACTGTGCAAGCAGCCGTTAGAATCTACACTAATTCTAATTTAACAAACAATTTTAATATCGATATTTTTGATGTTACCCCGTCTGAATTCCATCTTGATCAAGACGATGTTCGGGTCTATATTAACGATAATCGAGTAGCAATTGATCACTGGACACTAGTAAATACTTCATCTCATTATCAAGTTGTTTTCGCCATTCCGGTGATATTAACTGATATTATTACAATTAAAGTTTATTCAGAAACTCCGATCAATAGTAACGGATATTATGAAATTCCGATCAATTTACAAAATAACCCGTTAAATGATACAGTAGAAACATTTACATTAGGTGAAGTCCGTGATCATGTAAACAGTATTATTGATAACATTTACAATCCTGAAATGGGTAATGATGCTACTGACATAGATAATTTACCCTATGACAAAAATAGTAATGATATTAAAGGTGTTACATTTATTGGCACATTTCCTGGTACAAGTAATTTAAGAGATTTAGGAAATATCACACAGTATGGAACAAAATTTGTTCAGCATAGCGGCCCGTTAAGCCTTTCGCTATATCATATTACTTCTGAATCAAATAATATTATTCGTGCAACTGAAACAGCTAGAGATGACTATAATAGTTTTAAAAGAAACTTTATAACTATTGCAAGTTCATTAGGTGTAGATGCCGATCCAATAACGTTAGTTGATTTGACTTTACAAAAAATCAATGCAAACAGACCAAATACTGCACCGTACTATTTTAGTGATATGGTTCCATATGGCGCAGCAGTTACTACTAATCTTATAGTTGTTGACCATAGAATCAAAACCTATCCACTGAGTACTGTGTTTAATTTAACTAGTTTGTCTAATAAGGCAGTGTTGGTTTATCAAACATCAAACAGTGTTAAGACACAATTAATATATGGTCGAGATTATACATTTAGCGATCAAGCAACTGTTGTAATTGATAATTCAGTAGCATTATTAACCGGAGATACTATTACTACAGTTGAGTACGACAGCACCGACGGATGTTTTGTTCCACAAACACCTACAAAATTAGGAATCTGGCCAGCATATATTCCTCAAATATATTTAGACTCTACATTGTTATATTCTCCGCAGTATATGATTCAAGGGCACGATGGAAGTGTTATTCTATCATATGGCGATTACCGCGATGCAATGTTATTAGAATTAGAAACAAGAATTTATAATAATATCAAAGTTAAGTATGACCCTAGCATTTTTGATATATCTTCGGTTGTTCCCGGATATAATAGACATACTGATTATAGTCTAGCAGAATTTAATCAAGTACTAGCACCAACATTTTATAAATGGACAGGGCTAGTGGGCGTTGATTTCACGCAACCATTAACTTATGATTCATATAATACATTTACCTATAACTATTCGGCAGATGTAATGCCAAACGGTATTCCTGCTCTCGGTTATTGGAGAGGCATATATCGTTACATGCTCGATACAGATCGACCAAACTTGTGTCCTTGGGAAATGCTAGGATTCTCAGTTGAGCCTACATGGTGGACAAGTGTGTATGGGCCAGCACCGTATACTAGTGATAATCTTGTCATGTGGGAAGATTTATCTACAGGAACTGTTCGAGAACCAGGAATGCCCTTAGTAGTGTTGTCACAGTATATTAGACCATTTTTATTAAATCATATTCCAGTTGACGAAGCCGGCAATCTAATAAGCCCGCTTAATTCAGGATTAGCTACTGGAACATTTTCCCCTAGTGTTGATAATAATTTTGTATTTGGTGACATAAGTCCGGTCGAATCAGCCTGGCGTCGTAGTAGTTATTATCCATTTAGTGTATTAATAGCAAGCATGTTATTAACTCCTGCAAAAACATTCGGAGTGCTATTAGACAGATCTCGCATCGTCCGTAACGTTGCTGGACAACTAATTTATAAAGATACCGGACTACGTATCCGACCAGAAGATGTAGCTGTACCAAGTATCTATTCAAGTACATCTAGAATACAAACTGCAGGCATTGTTAATTATGTAGTCGATCTCATATTAAATGTTATATTCAGTAATAATTTAGAATCTTATAATAGTTATAAGACTGATTTAAATTTCCTAACATCGCAGTTAAGTTATCGTGTCGGTGCGTTTACTAACCAACCACAGTTTAATCTATTGTTAGAAAGCAAAACACCGCTTGCTACGGGTAGTGTTTTTATTCCTACAGAAAGTTATAATATCTTTTTGAATACGTCGAGTCCAGTTAAGAAATTAACATATAGCGGTGTAATTATTACTAAAATATCTTCTGGTTTTGAAATTAAAGGTTATAGTAAATCTCAACCTTATTTTAAATACTATAGCTATTTAGAATCCGGTATTAGCATTAATGTTGGTGGAATATCAGAAGAGTTTGTTGTTTGGACTCCGGGTCAACAATATATTATTGGCCAAGTAGTACAATACGGTAATACTTATTATAGAGCAACAGCGAATATAACTGCTGGATCGAGTCTTGACACTACTACTTTTGTAAGTTTAAATCAACTACCGATTGTTGGCGGAGTAACTGCCCAATTCAGAAAATCTTGGGATCGCAGTCTAATAAATTCAGCCCCTTACGGAACAACATTTACTACTATTCAAGAAGTCATAGATTTTATGTTAGGCTATGAACAGTGGTTAATTGATCAGGGATTTGTGTTCGATAGCTTTAATAATAATTTAGGTGTAGTGGCTAATTGGTCAACTAGCGCCAAAGAATTTATGTTCTGGACTACACAAAATTGGTCATCCAGCCAGGACAAATGGGGTGAATGGTTGCCTAATCAAGAATATACATATAGTACTATCGTCAAATTTAATGGCAGTTATTACAGTGCAATTTATAATATTCCACCTTCAGATGTATTTGAAATTACACAATGGGAATTACTTCCTGGTTTAAGTAACATCGGCAGTTCGGTGATAAGTCTAAGTCCCGCAGCCGGCGGCATAACATTTAATACCAATTTGACTGTGGTAGATAGTATTGCAAATTCATTTAACGATTATGAAATGTTTAAGGTTGATGGAAGCCCAATTCCAATTAGTCAATTATCCTCATATCGTAATGGAAATACAGTTACCTATGTGTCTGGAAATTCCGAAGGCCTATATTGTGCAAGTTTTTATCTAATACAAAATGAACATGTGGTATTAATTAACAACGTTGATATTTTTAATGATGTTATATATAATCCACCTACGGGATATCGTCGAGACCGTATTAAGTTATCGGGGTATATAACAACTGGGTGGTATGGTGGTTTAGATATTCCTGGTTTTATATTTGATTCAGCGATCGTAGAAGCATGGCAGCCCTGGAAAGATTATAATATGGCTGATATTGTTTTATATCAAGGTTATTATTATAGTGCAAGAGCCTTTACTGCCGGTACAAGCATCTTTATTGCTGCAGACTGGATCCAATTAAAAGAAAAACCGACACCGAAAATATTACCGAATTGGACCAATGCTGCTACACAGTTCACTGATTTCTACAGCCTAGAGGTAGATAGCTTTGATACTGCCCAACAAACAATGGCACATCACTTAGTAGGATATCAGCAAAGACAATACTTGAATAATATCATCCAGGATTCTGTCAGTGAATTTAAATTTTATCAAGGAATGATTCGTGAAAAAGGAACACAAAATGTTCTTAATCAACTATTTGGAGTCCTTAGTTCGGATGCGGTAGAAAGCCTAACATTCTACGAAGAATGGGCATTGCGTGTCGGACAATACGGTGCGGCAAATGCATTTGAAGATATTGAAATTGTATTAGATGCAAGCGTAGTTAAAAATAATCCCCAAGGATATTTACTATCACCAAGAATTGATTCTTCAGTAAGTCCTTTTATTATTCAACAAACTCCTAATGATATCTATGTAAAACCTCTTGGATATAACTCTAATCCTTTCCCTGCATTAGTAAATTCAACTCCACTATTACGTGGTGCTGGCTATGTTGATCCAGCTGATGTGATATTTTCTCTAGGCTATATTTCAGATATTACTAAACAGGACGTTACGAAACTATCCAATGGACAATATGTTTGGTGTGCGTTCGACGGCCCAAGCTGGAATATCTATCGATTTACTGATTTATTAATTCGTGCTACTAACGTAACATATGACGGTACAACACTAACTGTTACTACACAAAATATTGTTCCTATTGTTGCAGGTTCTTACGTTGGCTTAGCACAGTCTGAAAGTTTTGATGGATTCTATCAGGTAGCAACAGTGACATTAAATTCGTTTACTATCACAGTATCTAATCTAACAGTAGCACAACCGTTTACCTCATACAATGAACTAATAATTTACTCATTAATCACACAGCGTACTATATCATTAGATACATTAGATACTTTAAAATTAACTCACTTGACCCCTGGATCATTAATTTGGGTTGATGATAACGGTAGTGGACAGTGGGCAAATTACAAATATTCTCCAGTCTACAAGCAACATGCATTAACTAATCCCACACCTACTGCTGGATTTACATTCGGCTCAACCATTGCTGTGAACAGCCAAAATTCAGTAATGACTGTAGGAAACTCACAAGGCTCATTATACGTCTATGATAAAGTAGGAAAATCGGTGGCTTGGGAACGCCGAGGTGCTATTCCAATTCCTTTCCTATCAACAAATTATTTTTTAACTAGCCAACCTAGTTTATATGCCACGGTAGTTGCAATCAGTGCAGACGGCACATGGTTAGTGTCTGGTAGCCCACTCGCCGGATACATTAAAACTAATTATCAAGGAGTATGGTCTACTGGTATAGATTATGTTCTTAATAATGTAGTCCTTTACAACAATGTATACTATCAATCATTACAAGATTCATATAATCAAACGCCAACTACTGTTTCACTTTATTGGAAAATAATTCCTTACATTGCAGTTGATAAAATTACCGGTGACGAATCAAACGCCCATGTCGGTCAAGGTGTAATTAGCATATACAAAAAAGATATTAATAATGATTATTCTTTAGTTGATTCTATTGTTAGTCCAGTTCCTACCGCTAATGAAAATTTTGGATCACAAATGGTATTTGGCAATAATGTATTATATGTTAGTGCGTTAGGCTATTCAAATAACAAAGGTAACGTATATAAATTATCATACAAAACAACAGTGGAGCAAAATACAACCTACAATCCAGTAGGTAGTTCTGCTGGTACCCTAGTGGTTACATCTACTAGTGGTATTAGAGCAGGTATGATCGTTCAGGGTTCTGGTTTCACTTCTGGGCAAATCGTTGAAGGTGTACTGACAAAAATAACTTTTGCTAGCAGTGCAAACATTGGACGTGTTGCTAGCGGAATGACTGTTAGTGGAACAAATATATTGCCTGGAACCTTAGTTGTAAGTAAAGGTTCTGATAATTTAGGAAATAACTATATTATTGTAAGAAGTTCGCAAGATATGAACACTAATATATCTTCGGTTGAATTTAACGGTAATCCTTTATTAACCTTTATCGCAACAAATGTTGCAAGTATGAATACATTGTTACTTAGTGGTAGTCCAGATAGTACTCCAGCAGGCGTATTAACATTTGTATCTAACAGCTGGACATACGATTTTAGTGAAACATATGTAGGAGCAGCTACAGGAAGCAATTTTGGTAGTTCGTTAGTACTGAGTCAAGATGGAAATACTTTTGCAATTGCATCATCTAATAGTACATTATCTGGTGTAGTTAACGTGTATAAAAATTCCGGATTGGGGTTAACTGCTTACCAGACACTGATCGGAACTACTACTGGCTTTGGTCGAAGCATATCAATATCAAATTACGGGGATTTTCTTGCAATATCAGACGATCATACTAGTGCAGGTACTATTAATCAGCAGGGCAGTGTTGTAGTTTATAGTAATAGTTCTACCGGATACATCGTATTACAATCATTAGTAAATCACTATCCAGAGTCAAGTGGTTTATTCGGAAATAAAATTGCATTTATGAATGATGACAATACTATTGCAGTCTATAGCAAATACGGTGATGTTTCAATATCAACTTCGTTTGATTCGTACACAGAATTACTTTATTATTCTAATAATGCTCCGCAAACTTTAGTTAATGAATTAATTATTGGGACTGAATATAAAATTACCTCTTTAGGAAATTTATCACAAGATCAGTGGAATATAATTGCAACGTCTACCCCAATTACTGCTGCAAGTATAGGAACTTCTTATAAAATCCTATCTTTAGGTAATACTGATTGGAATTCTGTCGGAGCAACATATTGTACATTTACAGCAACTTCAATTCTATGGTCGCCCACTGACACTGTTTCAAATTTAATTAATGTTAATTCCTTAATATCCGGACAACTAATAGTGGGCCAGGTAATATCAGGAATTGGAATTCCACTTGGAACAACTATTATAAATGTAAATAATTCTAACATTTATCTATCTTCTTCAATCTCTGCCATCCCGACTAATTCTCCAATTACAATTACAGCTTCGTTATTGTATGCAGTTGGATCAGAGATTCGAGTATCAACATTTGGTACAGGAACTGGAGTAGTAGTAGCTCCTAATTACACATACGCTGTCGGTTCATATTTTGTAGCAAAAACTACAGGAACCGGTACAGGAACTGCGGAATTAGCAAATTATGTATTCCAAAATAATTTAAATTCTACCGTAATAAGTCCAACAACATTTGATAAATCTTCTACAAATTTCATTACTTTAGAATCCGATAATGGAAAAGTTGATATCTACGATCGATATAATTCTAAATGGGTATTCAGCGAAAGTCTTACATCAACTAATCAACAAGGCGATGCCTACGGAACAGGTTTTGCAGTTGCTGATAATCAGATATTCGTCAGTGCAATAAATGCGCTCGATCAAAATTTAAAATCTGGTCAAGTCTATAGTTATGAAAAATTATCCGGAACATACAGTTGGGAATCTAGTCGAACTGAGGTACTAGCAGCTGATGTTTCTAAAGTTAAAAAAACATTCTTATATAATCGTGCATTAGGTAAACTAGTAACATATTTAGATGTTATTGACCCTTTACAAGGAAAAATAGCAGGACCTGCACAAGAGGAAATACAATATCAAACATTCTACGATCCTGCAAGTTATTCTTATAGTGATGGAACAGTTTCAGCCACAGTTAATACAAAATCATTCTGGACCACCCAAACAGTCGGTCAACTATGGTGGAATTTAACAACTACTAAATTTGTTGAAAATCATTTTGATGATCCAAGTTATCGAAACAATACATGGAATACTCTTGCTCCTGGCGCCAGTGTTGATATCTATGAATGGGTTTCCTACAATCAATTACCAGCAGTCTGGGACTCTAAAGCAGATACTCCCGCAGGGATAGCAGCCGGAATAAGCGGTACTAGTTTATACGGAAATTCAGCATACTGTCTAACGCAAACATACGACAATATTAGTAAAACATTTTCTAATACCTATTATTTCTGGGTCAAGAATAAAAAAATTATCCCGTCAAATGTTAATAGGCGAAATATGTCAGCTAGTGATGTTGCTAGTATTATTGCTAGTCCTCGTGGACAGGGATATACCTGTTTAGCATTAACTAGTACCAATTCATTTAGCTTAGTCAATGCTGCACAATATTTAAAAGATAAAGATGTAGTATTAGCCATCGAATATTGGTTAACTGACAAGACAGATCAAAACACTCATAGCCAATGGAAACTAATTAGTAATGATGCTATTGTAGATTTGCCGACTACTATTGAACAAAAATGGTTTGATAGTTTATGCGGGATCGATCAAGGGGGTCGAGCAGTTCCCGATCCAACACTACCTGTCAAACTACGTTATGGCATTGAAAATAGACCTCGTCAAGGTATGTTTGTAAATCGAATCGAAGCCTTAAAGGAATTTATTGAGAGAGTTAATACAACATTAATTTCTTATCAAATTACTGAATCAAGAAATATTTCAGCATTAGAATCGTATGATCCAGCACCGACTACTATTTCTGGGTTGTACGATAAGACTATCGATACTGATGCAGAATTAGTATATGTAAATGCAGTACCATTTAGTCCACCAACATTGAGTCCGATTATAGTTAACGGTAAAATTACTGGTATTAATATTATCAATCCCGGTAACGGATATGTTATCGCCCCATATATTACTATTACAGGCACAGGAGAAGGTGCAGTAGTTAAATCAACGATAAATGCAGTAGGAAAAATTATCGGAGCAACTATCGTTAACGGTGGAGAAGGATACGATAATACTACACAGTGCTCAGTTAGAAGTTACTCAGTATTAGTTCTCAGCGATAGCACATCTCAAAATTCCTGGAGTATATATTCATACGATCTAACAACAAAATTATGGTCTAAGACATTAACACAATCTTATGATGTTAGAAACTATTGGTCGTACACTGACTGGTATGCCGCTGGATATAGTCAATTTTTGTCTGCTGATTATGCAGTTAGTACATTCGTCGAGTTAAATTCAATCTCTTCTAAGATAGGTCAACTAGTAAAAGTGTTGACTGCTAATAAAGGGGGCTGGCTATTATTAGAAAAATATTCCGATTCGACATCTGTTGATTGGACACAATCTTATAACGTTGTCGGTATTCAAAATGGAACTATACAATTTAGTAAAGCCTTGTATGCATTTAAAGGAACCGAGGTCGGATATGATGCTAGTATATTCGATGGAGTAGATTTTGATATAGAAGCTACTCGAGAATTAAGAATAATTTTAAATGCTATTAAAAATAATATCTTGATTGATGATCTTAAAACAGCCTATTTAGATTTATTTTTCAGCAGTATACGTTATGCTCATAGTGAGCAACCATTTATTGATTGGATTTTTAAAACAAGTTTTGTTCGTGCAACACACAATGTTGGATCATTGAGCCAGCCTGTAAATTACCCATCTGATAATTTAAATAATTTCCAAGATTATGTTGCGGAAGTCAAACCCTATAGAACTAAACTACGTGAATATATCAGCGATTATACTAGTTTAGATATTGGACAAGCCGCAGTTACAGATTTTGATTTGCAGTCAAATTACGAAAACGGCTTTATAACAGCTATAGGTGTTGAGTATAAAAATAATAGTATACAAAGTTTTGACCAATCGTTGAACAGTTATCCTTGGAAATTTTGGAATGATAATTTAGGATTTATAGTAACTGATATTAAAATTACCGATGGAGGTAGCGGATATGCAAATCCTCCACAAGTTGTAATTAGTCAGCCGACTGGTCCTAATTCTACCACCGCAATCGCAACTGCATATATTGCTAATGGAAAAGTCAACAGAATTCGTATTGTATCTAATGGTAGTGCATATTTAAGTGCACCGACAGTGATATTTAATGGTGGATTGTCGACTACCGGTACTGCTGCAAAAGCAGTAGCAATTATTGGAGACAGCGTTGTTCGTGCTAATCGTACTGCTTTGAAATTTGACCGAGTTAATCAAACATACTATATTTCAAATTTAGAACATACTGATACATTTACAGGTTCCGGTTCTCGTCTGCAGTTTTCCTTAACTTGGGCCCCAGATGTACAAGTTAGTTCAGCAGTTGTAACAGTTAATGGAGAAATAATTCTAAGAGAATTATATAAATTAGCTGTTGTTAGTTCAACATCTGCCGGGTACACACAGTATTCTGGAACAATCATTTTTAATTCTGCTCCTGCAAAAAATAGTACAATTACAGTAGCCTATAAAAAAGATATTAGCATTTTAAATGCAACTGACCGTATACAATACTATTATAATCCAACTTCTGGACAGTTAGGTAAAGATTTATCACAGCTAATGACAGGTATCGATTATGGTGGTACTATTGTTAGTGGATTAGGATTTAATTTAGGAGGAGGATGGGGTGTAACTCCTTATTATTCCGAATCATGGGATAATAGAGATCCATCATTTAATGATTATGTTGTGCAGGTAACTGCTAATACACATTCTTTTACATTGCCGTATGTTCCAGCAGCCAATACTGAGATTAATATCTATCAGGTAAAGAATCATACAATTTCTTACACATCAGATGGATCAACCCTTGGATATGCATTTGATATTAATCTCATTTCACCAACAGTAAATGTAACATCGACATCAACAGCAGTTGATATTAGCAGTGCATATAATCCTACAGGCAGTGTTGGTTATATTCTTAAAGTTGCTAGTACTGCGGGTGTAGTTCCTGGTATGGTTATCAGCGGCACAGGTTTTAATTCTAGACAAAAAGTTGTTCGTATAGTTGACTCAACAACATTAAACATTAGTCCAGTACCCGATAGCACACCAAGTGGTACACTAACGTTTAGTAATACTGCTGGCGGATTTATTCTTACAGTGGCAAGTGTTAGCGGATTAAAAATTGGAGATATTGTTACTAGCACCGGATCGATATTTAGTTATGGAACAATCATTAATTCTATTGATTCTACTAATAATTGTCTTACACTAAATCAAATTATGTTAACTCACGTTGCCAACGGTACAACAATAAATTTTGCTCAGCAGCTAGTGCAGCCAACTGATGTAATTATAAATGCTAACGGTACTATTTTATTAACATCACCTGCGCCAGTCAGTGCAACTATTAATATTTCTGGATCATATCGCCCTGTAAGATTAGATGACCCGCATTATGGAACACCTAGTCAAACTAATGCATCAGCAATTGTAATAACTCCAGTTGCCGACGGTATATCGAGTACATTTACAATTCCAGGATCGTATACAGTAAATGATGGGGATGAATTTATTCTACGTCAGAGTACAAGCGAAGGTTCTATCAATCCTGCTAGTACTGATTATGATACTGCAATCGACGGCGGAAACTTAGCTTATAGTACTGCTAGTGGACTAGCAGCTGACGATATCGTACTCGACGGTGACGGTTTAATAACGCCAACAAGTAGTCCAGCCCCAGAAGAAGTAGTTCCTGGACAAGTAGTAGATACACTTGCTATCAAAGTCTATGATCAAGCGCAATCTGGTTCAGCAGATATTAAAATTGACAATCAGGTTGCTGATGGTATAACAAATACCTTCGCAATTGGACAGTTACCAAACAGCTCAAGAGCCGTTATAGTTAAACTTGGTACGGTTATTAAAACCTATACAACAGATTATACTATAGATTATACAAATAAATTAGTCGTGTTCAATAGTGTTCCTTCTGCAGGCCAAACCGTTAGTATTTTTAGTATAGGTTTTAATGGAAGTAATATATTAGATATTGATTATTTCGTTGGCGACGGTGAGACTACTGAATTTGTAACTAAAGCTACATGGGTTTCTTCTGTAACTAGCTTGATTTATGTTAATGGAGTTGTAGCATCACCGACACTGTTTAAGACTGATAATAGTTATGCATTTGCCAATGCAATTGGTCTTAAATTCGCTGTAGCACCTGCTGCTGGTGCGTTAATTAATTTTATTATTGTTAGCGGCAGCCAACAAACATTTGCTATCACAAAAACTGAAACAGTACCAACAAACGGTGCTACAACATACACATTACAATATCCAATTGGAAAAACACTACCAAATGAATCTAACATGATTGTGCGTGTTGATCAAAGTATTTTGCAAGCACCCACTAACAGTTATTTTACCATAGGCAAAAACAGATTAACATATACGGTAGATTCTACCAAAGCAGTACCATATTCTGTACCTACTAATAATATTTTAGTATATGCCGGAGGAAATCTATTAACACTTGGTGTTGATTATACAGTAGATCCGAGTGCGATTTCAGTTAAAATTAATAAGATTGTGTATTCGACATATAGCGGACAAAAATTAATCGTTAGTATAATTCCCAATGACGGATACAGCTACAATGAAACAACTGGACAAATCACATTTGCTCAGGCGTATAACAATACACATACTGTTGAAGTTGTCAGTTCTTACCTACAGGATATATTAGATATTCAAAGAACTAATATCGAATATGTTTCGTCATTTACTTTAACTCCCGGTACAACCGAATTTTATACATATAATGCGGTCAGCGGAGGAATAATTAAACTAGATAGACCCGTAATTGATAATAATTATGTTTGGGTAGTTCAAGGAACAACTTTATTAACACCAAGTATCGATTACAAGTTAAATGACGACTTGCAAAGTATTGTACTAGCGAACCCGCCACAATCGGGAGTTGTTACTTCAATTATTACATTTGGCAGCAATATTCTTCCAAATGCTGGTATTTCATACATGCAATTTAAAGATATGTTAAACCGTGTATCTTATAAACGATTAAATGCTAACAAGAGAACCATGCTAGTTAATGATCTAAAATGGAACGATACTGAAATTTTTGTCGATGATGCAAGTACTTTGGATGTTCCTAATCCAACCGGCAATCGCCCAGGTATTATCGAAATACGTGGAGAACGTATTGAATATTTTACTATTAACGGAAATGCCTTGGGTCAATTGCGTAGAGGAACATTAGGAACAGGTGTATATAATTTAAACAAAGCAGGAACATATGTACAAGGAATTGGAGCAAGTGAAACAATTCCTTACACTGATACAACCACAACTGAAACCATCACAGCAAGTAGTGGAACATCAGTTAATCTTGGATTTATTCCAGCAGATGCAAATAGCATAGAAGTATTTGTTGGCGGATATAACGATACAGCTGAATGGGCAGCAAATACTGCGTATAGTGTAGGTACTATTGTACGTGTTGGCCCTTATACATATCGCTGTGTTACTGAAAATGTTAGTTCAACAATATTTGCTACAGACAGTAGTCATTGGGCATTCTTTGTTGGAAATATACGTTTGAAAAAATCAGCTTATTCTGTGTTTAATATCAACCAAGCACCGTACAGCCCGGCAGGTGATGTCAGCTTCCCAGCAGATTTTACAGTTGATGGCACAACTGCTAAGATAACACTAACTAATCCATTGAGTTTTGGTACACAAGTCACTGTGATCAAACAAACTGGCACTGCGTGGGATAGTGCTACCAATATTCTAAATGACCGTACAGCAATTGGCAATTTTATTAAAGCAGAGCCTGGTATATGGTATACCGAGTATAAACAATAAACTAGCACATTATAAACATTGATAAATATAAGATAAAGAGAGATTGATATGCAGACTAAAGACGCAACCGGAATCCATATTGAGGGTCATATTAAAATTTATGATCCTATTTCTAAGGAAATTTACATTAACAAGCGTAATGCAATTCACTATGAAAATATTAGTGTAGCTTTGGCTAATAGTATGATTAATAACGGCCAAGGATTTATCTATCAAATGGCATTTGGCAATGGAGGAACAGCTATTGATCCTACCGGAATTATCACATACTTAACTCCTAATACTAGCGGAACTAATGCTAGTCTTTATAATCAAACATATAGCAAAGTTATTGATGGAAATTCCAGCACTAACGTTGATCCAACACGTAACTTTACAGAAGTTCGCCATGTGACCGGCACCAATTACAGTGATATTTTTGTTACTTGTTTATTAGACTACGGTGAGCCTAGTGGACAAGCTGCATACGATACTACTGTAAATGGTGAGTCTACTTATGTATTCGATGAGTTAGGCTTACAAAGTTATAGTTCAACTGGTGAAAGTTTATTATTAACCCATGTTATTTTTCATCCAGTATTAAAAAGTTTAAATCGTTTAATTCAAGTTGATTACACAGTACGCATTCAAAGTCTAACTGGCTTAGTGGGAGTTTAATAAATGACTTATACAGTTTCGTTTACAGATTCTACTAATCCTGCTAAACCCCCGATTGTCATTGCCGACGGCGCCCTTAACAACCAGACAAGTTTAACCTTTGTAGGAAAAAATTATTCCGGGTATGCTCCAATTTTGGCAGGTGATTTTTTACACTTGCTAGAAAACTTTGCCAACTCAACAGCCCCAGGCAATCCAGTCCAGGGACAGTTATGGTATGATACATCAAGCGGTAATAATATTCTTAGAGTATATGATGGTACTACTTGGGTAGAAGCCGGCAATTTAAAGAAAGCACCATTCGTTAATGCGCCTAGTCCATCATCGAGTGTAGCTGGAGACTTATGGGTTGATACTACAAATAGTCAACTATATCTGTTTACTGGTTCAAATTGGACATTAGTCGGTCCTACTTACAGTGCTGGATTGCAAACCGGTCCAGTTGTTGAATCGATTGTCGATACAACAAATGTTACTAGAGCAGTAATTTCAATGTATGTTTCTAGTGCAACAAACAATTCATCTTATCGTGTTGCAATTATTAGTAAAGATACATTTACACCAAAATCACGCCTTGACGGGTTTGCATCGATTAATGAAGGTATTAATTTATATTCAAATACAATAACCCAAGATACTGCAACTGTTTGGGGAACTGTTCAAGCAGCAAACTCATTAAATGTTAATAGTATTGCAGTGGCCGCTGCGAATTTTTTAAGATCAGATGTAACTAGTACAACAAATAATCCACTTAATATTAGAAATGCAGGCGGCATAAGTTTAGGTACTGACCTAAGTTTTAATATTGCACAAGGACTTAATACATTTACCTTTTACTCTAAGAACAGTGGAAACAATGTTGAGTTTAATGTAAACAGCAGTACATTATTGCATCTTGACGCTAATGGTAATGTCGGGATCGGTGCTGGAAATATCAGTCCATCAACTCCGTTAAGTGTTGCTGGCGTTATTTCATCGGGCGTTGCCGGTACTCCGGGGGGCATTATAGTAAACGACGGAGCAAGCCCAACTCCAAGCAATATTCTTTCGGTATCGACTAGTGGAATTTCAACAACATTAAATTCTACATTTACTAGTAACGTAACGGTAAATGGCTTAATAACAACAGGATTAACCGGAACAAATCCAAGTGGCCCGGTAATATTACCAGCATCATCTGGTATATATGATATTGGTTCACAATCACTAACATTTAGAAACGTCTATGCTAATTCTTTCGTTGGTAATTTCAGCGGAAGTTTTACCGGAACAGTTATCGGTAATGTAACGGGAACAGCAGACAGTCTTAAAACGCCAACAGTGTTTAGTGTTGCTGGCGATATGATTAGTTCAGATACCGGTGTTAGTTTTACTGGACAAAGTATAACGGGTACTGCTATTCTTAATACACAAGTTAGTAGTACAATGATAACTGGCAAACCTGCAGCAACAGCCGCACAGTCAACTGATCAAATACTTGTATTTCAAACAAACACATCTGGCTCAGCACTGAAGAGTATGACTAGAGAAGTATTCCTTAACGGGGTTGGAGCATATGCCATCCCAATCGGCTCAATTATGCCTTTTGCAGGACAAGCAACTGCTATTCCACCCGGCTGGTTAATGTGTGATGGAAGTGAAATTGGTACAACAACATACAATCAATTATTCCTAGTAATTGGATATATCTACGGTGCACAAAATACTTTACTAGGTGCAAACACATTTAAATTACCTGACCTAAGAGGAAGATTTACTCTAGGGTTGGATAACATGAACAATTATGGAAATGTTCAAGGATTCGTTCAAGCACAAACTAGTGGAACTCCCCCAGTTAATGTTAATACTGGCGGACAAATTGGTCCAGCAGGACGTGTTAGTAATATTGCCGCCGACACTCTTGGCGGATATTCAGGAAGTCAAAATGTTGTATTGAATACAACACAGCTTCCGCAACATACTCATAGTCTTAATGATGGAACTGCTCAATATTATGCTCCGGGTGTTAACGGTGGTATAACAGATAATGCTGCAAGTTACGGTCACGGATTGCCTGCCACTACTAGTACAGGTTATGGTTTAGAAAATACTGCCGGTGTTAATTCTGCAAGTATTGGTCAAGCAATAACTGTAATGAACCCATACTTGAGTATTAACTACATCATCTTTACTGGTAACGTATAATGACATATTCGATTCTTTTAACTAACGGCTCTACATTAACAAGTGTAGCAAATGGCACAGTTGATCAAACTGCAACCGATTTAACATTAATTGGACAAAATACCAGTGGATATGGTTTGTTTATTAACGATAATTTTGTTCATCTGTTAGAAAATTTTGCTAATACTAGTCAGCCTAATCATCCTATTAAAGGACAGTTATGGTATGATACTAGTCAAAATGTTTTACAAATTTACAATGGTACTAATTTTACTCCTACCGGTAATACAATAGTTGCAAGTTCTGCGCCGAGCGGATTATCATCAGGTGGACTATGGATTAACAGTGCGACTAGTCAATTATATTTTAATGACGGTCTTGAAACTACCTTAGCAGGTCCGATTTATACAAAAACTCAAGGACAATCAGGTTTTGTTGTAAGTGATGTTATTGACACAATCGGTGTTAATCATACGATTGTATCTTTATACGTAGCTAATACTTTATTAGGAATATTTGCTAAAGAAGCGTTTACCCCTACCTCAACTATTACTGGATTTACATCAACTGCACAAGTTGTAGGCAGCCAATTAGGTACTACACTAACAATTACAACAATAATTTCTGGAACACTAAGTGTGGGACAAACTATAGTTGGGACTGGGATTACACCGGGCACAACAATTACAGGACAATTAACAGGCACAGCTGGAGGAACTGGAACATATTCAGTAAGTACTAGTACAACAGTAGCATCATCTAGTATCACTGCAATTTCCGGTTCAATCGGAATCGGATTTAATGCTAGTACATATAATGGTGTACAATTTAATGTACCAGTTAGCCAAGCTACAAATTTATTAGCTCCAGACGGTAGTCTTAAAACAACTGATAGTTTTGTATCAACTACTAGCGATTCTTCGACTAGCGGAAGTATTTCGATACAAAATGCTACACCATTGGTATTAGGTACTGCTGGATATTCTCAAGTTAATGTTTCTTATAGTTTGTTCCAGCTACAATCAAAACAACCTAATCAAAATTTTGAAATTAATGTACAAAGTGATACAAGTTATCCAGCACTGCATGTGAATGCAACAACTAATACAGTTGGAATATTTACTGCTGCTCCTCAAGCTACTCTAGATATAAACGGCACAGTTAGAGCAACTCCTTTAACTCCTGCTAGCGCATCAGCTACAGGTGTTGTTGGGCAAATTGCATGGGATGCTAACTATGTTTATGTTTGTACTGCTACAAATACTTGGAAACGTGCCGGATTAAGCACATGGTAAACAGCCCAAACTATGATAAATACACTGAAATAAGGAACGAGCGAGACTATGTCATATACAATTAACCATTATAACGGTACATTACTTACTACAGTTGCGGACGG
>JGI26470J50227_1000089_pt1 | contig 41996 bp, 43 predicted proteins | sample FreactTroBogLake_FD_50227 | JGI IMG/M metagenome (IMG submission 50227)
AATGATATCAACCAGCAGGATGGCATACTTGACACACTGGGCAATGTCATTCCGGTTTTGACGGATACCATAGTCTACCACCTACCTTATCACGAACCCTACGACGATCATGGTGGAAGGAATACATATGGCATACAGAACGCCACCACTTATAATACCAAGACCGGTTTGCGGGCCGGCGAGGTGATACAAAACAGCAACAAACCGCTCAATCTCATCGGTACGCCATTAGCAAACATGCCCGCCGGTGTATACACTGGTGCAGGTTACAACATACAAAACCAACCCGTGTATGCATATCAAGGGCCAATTGGCAATGCGGCCATACAACCTGCATCTACCCTACAGCTTTCACAATCAGGTTCTCAATTCATGATTGGATATGAAAACGGCAGCTACATTCCGATCGTTGTCGGTGAACCTCCTGTTACCCAGATAGGCTATGGCCATAACCTAACCCCCGTGGAAATCAGCACAGGACAGGTGATGATAAATGGAAGTTCCTACGCCTTAACAGCCCCGCTGAGCCAGCAACTAATTGGACAGTTGTTCCAACAAGACATGGTTGCTGTTCAAAACTGGATGCGGCCGGTGGTCAACGTGTCTGTTACACAAACACAATACGACATGTTGTGCAGCCTAGCTTTCAACATAGGTCAGACGAACTTTACCAATGCTCCAGTAATCAAGGAATTGGTGGCAGGAAACATACAAAACGTTCCAAACCTTTGGATGCAATGGACCATAAATGGGGCCGGAAATCTGGTACCGCAATTGGTGCAGCGCCGCCTGGCAGAGGCAACCAACTTTATGTTGGCTCCATTCCAGCAAACCATACCATCACAAAACACAACGGCAATCTCCAGCGGATTTTCCACATCTGGTACTGGTACGGTCATACCGATAACACCCAATCAATGATCATTCAAGATTTTCTTCCCATTCAGCAAGCTCGACCAGGGCTCGCTCATAGGTGATTGGTCAGGGGTTCCACTCGGGTTCGTTNGAACCNGTTTCGGGACAATAACAGTAAGATAACATGTATAGCTGGCCATCGCGATCCAGTATGACCATCCATGCGCAGCCGGAATAGTCGCTCCAGTAACCTCCCCAGATCGGCACGTACGACTGATCATATCCAGGAAAAATGTCCTGCAAAAACTCATGCTGGTGTTCGTCTCGATGCGGATGCATGATCAATCACGTCTCAGATTGCACATGGCCCAGAGATCAACCGGCACCTTTACCACTTCCTTGGGCCATAGTTTAACCTCGTGGCTGTGATCAATGCAGGAAACAACAAGCATGGGTATTTGCTTGCTGCTCCTACGTTTTTGCGTTTCTGAAATTTGTTCAATTCGTCCAATAGCCATTGGATATCCAACACCATCCAGCCGACAATGCACGGCATAGTATGCAAATACAACGGCATCGCCAACTTCAAGTTCTTGCCCTGTTGCGTCAATTAGATCAACCATGTATTATTTTCCTGCAATTTTGATATCTACCGTGTTTACAACGCGCCCATTATCAAGCACGGCATCCAACACCTGCCCTTTGCCAATCAGCATGTCGGCCATGTCTTCCTCAATCGTTCCCTCGGCTACTAGATTGTAAATGGTAACATTGTCAGCCTCCTGACCGATACGATGTATGCGATCCACGCACTGGCCGATCTCACCTGGTGTCCAAGGTAGTTGTATGAAAGCAACGGCCTTTGCAGAGGTAAGGGTTAGCCCAAAACCGCCGGCAGTGATGCCAATTATGATGATTTGTACCTTAGGATNATTTTGGAAGTCTANCACTGCATCGGCACGAGCTTCATCTGATACACCGCCGTAAATAGCACCGACGGCTCCTTGATAGTCGGGATCCTTTTCAAGCTCAGATTTGATGGTGTCAATTACATGTCGATTGTGGGCAAACACAACCAGTTTTTCGCCTTCGTTGGTATAATCCTTGATCCATTCAACTGCGGATTCGAGCTTTGCATAGGCAGCAATCTCCCGCAACTTTTGAATGGCCACGATCGCATCGTTGCTTTTGGCAACGTTGCCTCCCATCCGCACGATGGCCTCCATACCGGCCTGCCAGTTCACACCATTGAACGCAGCTTCAACCTTGTCGTATTCGCGACGATCAAATTCCAAGGGCAACGTCCGATATACCTTGGGAGGCAGATCCTTTAGCACGTCTGCCTTGATACGACGCAACATGGCGTGCTTGTTCAACAATGCGTTCAGTTCACTTGTATTGCTAGCACCCGAGAAATCCCAACCAGCAAATGTTTTACGTGGGTTGCAATAACGGAAGCCAAATCGCATCCAGGTACTGAATTCAGGTACCCAAGGAGCCACGGTCTGCACAGATGTCCAAAGTTCCTTGGGGCGATTTACCAGAGGTGTGCCGCTCATGAGGACAACACGGCCAATGCCTCTTCCAAATGTTTTGCGCTCTCTCTTACCACCTTTAAGTTTAACATCGTAGGCTCCTACTGCCAGTCGCTGCATGGCCTGCGTACGTTTGGCCTCCGGATTTTTGATCTTATGGCTTTCGTCCACGGCCATAAACTTAATATTAAGTGATTCAATTTCTTCGCAATTTGCGCCCAGGACATCATAGTTTACGATGTAGATATCACACCCAGGCGTTGGATTTTTGCTGTAAATCACATTGGGATTGCGAATGGCCCGTTTGGAGATCTGGCGTTTGCTGTAATTTTTACCAACGATATTGATCTGATATCGTTGCCCAGTCATGGCAATGATTTCATTTCGCCAGTTTAGTTTTAGGGTATTTGGCACCACAATAAGGGCCGGAATCATGTTGCATTTGTGGATATAGGCCATTACCTGCACGGTTTTACCGGTGCCAGGTTCATCTGCCAGCAAACCGCAACCGTCCTGCTTTTCAAGCCAGGCGACACCCTCGCTCTGGAAGTCCTTGAGGGTAAAGGCAAACCCGGGAATGGTTGTTACCCGAGTAATGCTGTCAAGTATGTCCGCAATACCAGCATCAATGTTGAGACCATGTTTGACAGCCAAGCGTTTGATCTTTCGGGCGTTTTCCACGGTTGCAGGAACTGACAACATGATATGCTCCTCGTTTACCAACGCATAATAGCATAAACAAGCGCAACGTCAACCAAATTTTTACGAAATGCGGAATCGAATATAATCAACTATCGCATTGGCCATGTCTTGATTGCAGTATTTTTCAAAGCCCGCAAAACCTGGTGCGCTGTTGGCCTCACATACCTTGAATCCATCGGTGTCAAAAAGCAAATCAACCCCCGCTATGTCAAGATCCAATATGCGTGCTGTTTCCCTGGCAATGAATTCAATTTCAGGTGTGATATCATAAGGTTCACCTGTTCCGCCATTTGATATATTTGCCCTGAAATCGTTGGCAGATGTTCTCTGCATGGCACCAATTACCTTACCGCCAACTACCCAAACCCGTAAATCAGTTCCAACCTTGTGTCCGATATATTCCTGTATTATAAGGCTTTTGTTGGTGCTGAGACTATTGATCAGTTCCATTAGCTCGGCAAAGCTGCTGCGATCCTTACACAGATATACACCCTTGCCATGGCTGCCGGTGATCACCTTAACCACACACGGCCAACCAATTTCGTTATCAACCAGCTGCTCATTAATGGGCCACCTTACCAACATGGTTTTGGGTATTGGTATGCCGTGTTTGGCCAGTAATTGGCTGGTTTCAAGCTTGTCTTTGACACGATTTATGCTGACGCTGCTGTTAATAACAGGTATACCTAAATTTTCCAGCTGTCGCATAGCAGCAAGAGCAAAATAGTTAGAACCACTGCCGGTTCTAACCAAAACAGCATCTGGTAAATTAGCCGCTTCATTTACAAACCATATATTTGCCAAATCCCGCTTGTTAACAATTAAATCCAGCATGTCAGGATGCACCAGTAAAGGATCTATTCCTTGCTGGATAAAGGAGTCAACCAATCGTTGGTTTTCATACTCTTCTATGGTTTTTTTGCTCAATATCCATACATTTGACATGCAGGTATTTAGCAATTTGTATCTTTCAATTCAATGTGACATGGGTCATTGTAGAATCAAATTCATCATCATCAATCAAATTGTTTATCACCATTTCCACGAATTCCGGCCATAGGCCCGTGCATTCTGGGCATGTTTTATCAGCCCAAACATCCCCGGCGACCGGCTCGCACATGAATCGTGTGGTCTGGCATATACAGCACCAACGCCGGCCGTCATCAAACCATTGTCCATGGACAATATCTGATTCAATAAATTCTTTGGCGAGCATTAGTTTGAAGTCTGTGTCGGTCTCAACTGATTCCCAGTTCATTTTCAAATTCCTCAAGGATGGCTGCATTATTAACAGAGATCATGATCGTATCGTCCACCAGCACAATATGCCGACCGTCATTTACGGCCAGCATGGTGCGGCTCTCGGCGGTCTTTTCTTTTACTTTATCAAAGTAGTCGACAAATCGCGGCTCAATTTCGAAATCAAAGCGTTCCGCCAACTCCATGATATTCCAAATGCTGGTTTCGTTTACAGGTACGGACCACGACTTGGCGGTTGGATCCCAGCTGGCCCAGAACCGTTTGGATTTATGTTCTCCTTTTAGCGTGGTTTTGATAGCCGATACAAGATCTGCATCATATACAAAGGTAAAGATTGCATTCTGATCTTGGCTATAAAGTTTTCGGGAGTTTGGGTGGTCGGTAGCTTTGGTAAAAGCCTGATCCGCAGGGGTCATCTTGAAAACCGGAGTTTCAAGCCACTTATTGATGAAATCGTCACCGCCTAGCTGCTTACGATATTTTCTCACCAGTTTCAATGCAGCCAGCGCTTGTTTTGTGGTCCAAGGTCTGGAGTTTGCGGCTTTGTCGGCCAAACTATGCCCAAAGCTGGCATCAAGCTTGCTAAACCCGCTGCCATCCCAGGTGCTTGCACCATTGCAAACACCTGCTAAGCTGCAAATCAGTGCTTCGGCCGTCGTGGTTGCAAAAGGATCTACGTGCCAGTTTTCCATTTGCTGCTCCTGTTTCATGTATACGTGATACTAACACATCAACAGCAAACGTCAACCAATTTAAAATACCCTAAGAAGATTGCGAGATTTCAACAAGTCAAGAGCTGCACGCGCCTGGCTCCTGTACATTTCTCGCTGTGTTTCGCTGGTTTTTTTCCAATGCTCGGCACTGCAAGTCCCATACTGGGTATAAGAATCGCCATAAATGGTTTTGGCTAATTCTTCTATTATCTCTGATTCATTAATCAAGGTTGTAGGCGTTCTTAATGGCTGTTATCAACTCGCCAACGGTATTGGCCTTTAATACCATGCTGTCATCGTCAATCCTAATGTCCAGCTGTTCTTCGATATAGATAGTCATTTCAATTGTATCGAGACTATCAAAGCCCAAATCGTCGACCCATAAAAGATGCGGTTCAGGTATCACATTTTCTAGCGTATCATTTAAGTATTGATATACCACATCTTGTACCGTTGGTGAGCTGGTCATAGTTAATCCTTTTTGTCTTTTCTTTGCGAACTGCAATGTAGTATAATGCTTATCAATTTGAATGCAATGCCAATTGACGTAAAATACCAGGTTTAGCTCGCATAAATACCTACATGGCAACCTTAACTAGCAAAAAATTATTTGTTGGATATACCACGGTCAATACGTTTGGCAGCGTGCAGCTGGCCGATATCAATCTTGTAAACCAGGATCTTCTTAATGTTTTTTACACCAAGAAGAACGAAAGATTGATGATGCCTGGCTATGGATTTGGTGGTTGGGATTACCTGTTTGAGCCCATTGATCAGGTTAGGGATTTGATCGTCTACGAAGCCCAACAGGTAATAAACAATGATCCTAGGGTTCAGTTGCAGTCTATCAATGTACAACAGCAGCAATTTGGTGTGCGCATTCAAATGCAACTTTACTATGTTCCATGGAATGCAATTGGTACATTTCAGATAGATTTTGATAACAGAAGCGCCGCATTGGGTTAAACAGGGAATAACGTATGGCCACCACGCAACAAGTCAGACAGAGCCAATTATTTGCCGCGCAAGATTGGCAGGTAATATACACAGCCTTTACACAGGTAAACTTCAATGCGTACGATTTCCCCACGATTCGTACTGCAATGATTAACTATATCCGGCTTAACTATCCGGAAGATTTCAACGATTGGATTGAAAGTTCAGAGTTTGTTGCGCTTATAGATCTACTGGCATATCTTGGCCAAAGCATTGCGTTCAGGATGGACCTTAACACAAGAGAAAACTTTATCGAAACTGCCACCCGTCGTGACAGCATCTTCCGCTTGGCACGTATGCTTAGCTATCAGCCACAGCGTAGCATCCCGGCCAGTGGGCTACTGCAAATTACCAGCATAATAACCGATCAGCCCGTGGTAGATCCTGATGGTAACAGCTTACAAAACGTACAAATCAACTGGAATGATTTAAACAATCCAAATTGGTATGAACAATTCATAATTGTGTTAAATGCTACACTCAATAGCACAAATACATTTGGTAATCCAGCCCAGTCTGGCACTGTAAACGGAATAAACACACAATTATATGAGATGAACAACACCAGCATACCGACAAGCGTTATTCCATTCACGGCAAACGTGAGCGGCAACAGCCTAAACTTTGAGCTTGTTAACGCCGGTTTCAACAATGGTACGTCATACAATCTATTGAATGCAGGAAGTTTTTATGAGGTAAATCCCAACCCATTAAACAGCTGGAACATAATCTATCAAAACGATGGCAATGGCTTTGCAAGTCCAAACACAGGATTCTTCTTTTACTTCAAGCAAGGAACCATGCAATACCAGGACTACCAGTGCGATCAACCAATAGCAAACCGTATAATAGATGTAAATGCAGATAACGTAAATCAAACGGATGTTTGGGTGCAAAACATCAGCAGCACCGGGCTGGTAACCACACAGTGGACGCAGGTGCCTGCCGTTGTAGGTTTCAACATCATCTATAACAGCCTTGCAAATAATGTACGTGACATTTTTGCTGTGATCAGCCGGAATGTTGCAGGCAACGACCAGATAAGCATTAGATTTGCCGATGGCACTTTTGGTAATGTTCCGCTTGGTGTTATTCGTGTTTGGTACAGGGTAAGCAACGACCTTACATATCAAATCACGCCTGCGGACATTACCAATCAAACTTTTGCTTTTAGCTATGCCGACAATCTCAACAACATTTGGAACGTAGCCTTTACTACCAATCTACAATACACGGTAACCAATGCACAAGCAGGTGAAACCAACAACCAAATCGCCCTAAATGCTCCACAAACCTATTACACCCAGGACAGGATGGTCAATGGTGAGGATTACAATCTTTTTCCATTAAGCAATGCGGCAGCGCTAAAGGTCAAGGCTGTTAATCGTTATTACAGTGGGCAAAGTCGATATTTGGATATAAACGATCCAACAGGTAGCTACAATAGCCTAAATGTGGTGTGCACGGACGGAATTTTCTACAGTGAAAATGACCTCAGCACCGCGTTGATACAAAACACACCAGGTATAAATCTTACTGTAATCGTCAACACACAAATACAACCATTGGTAAATGGTAGCTTGGGTCAGCAGCTGGCTGCTACCGAACTAGAGGATTTCTATTACTACAACTATCCTAGGGTTTCCGTTCCATCAGGGTATGCATGGAATACCATTACCAGTTCAACAAAAAGTTGCACGGGTGCATTTTACATTGGATCAACTGCGGTACAAGTCGGTAATTATGCTCCAGGAAACAGCTTTTTAGAATATATAAGCCAAGGATCCATAATTAAATTTGCCAGTGGAACGGTTGTTTCGGTGGTTGGCATCGTAGGCGACGGTACTGGCATTAATCTTACCGGAAGCTTGAACGGTCTTGTTTCTGGTGTGAACGCAGGCCCTGGCGCAGTTACATTGAGCTTGCCACTGGCTGTGACGGATACTCCGGTGCAGATCATACCTGCATTTAACACAACGTTCACGACCTCAACCATTGCTGCCATTGCGGCCGCAATGGCAGCACGTACAACATTTGGAATCAGGTATGCAGCACAGGGAGTTAAAAATCAATCCGGTACCCTAGATTACTGGGCGGTAATTCCAACCGCGGACCTAAATCCTGCAAACACTTTTAGTACAGCGTATGCTGGCGATATGTCAAACACCAACAAAGATAACAGCTGGCTGTTGTTGGTAACGTGGAACGGTGCCGGATGGACGGTTAACAGCCGGGCGTTGCGGTATATTTTTGAAAGTGCCAACCAAAATCAGTTTTATTTCAATAATTTTGAAAAATCATACAATCCCAACACAGGATCTGCCGAATATGATTATATCAACATACTCAGCACCAACACGAATTCGCACACATCCGTTGTGCAAACAACTGCACCATCAATCACATCAGGTAGCTTCACCATATTAGTTAATGACCCGGCCGGCATATTTCCCGGACAAATCGTAATCGGGGCTGGCATCGCTGCTGGTACAAATGTCATACGTGTAGTTGGTACGGCAATTACGGTCAACAAAGCAATCGTATCGTCGGGCTCAAATGTGATCGTTGCATTTTATCCATCTACATCTCTAGGGCAAGATTATCTATGGCAGATAATAGGCCAGCAAATTGATCCGGACGGATATACCAATCCAACTGCCGTATATGTTACCATGTGGCAGAGCAATAATTATGGCATTCCAAACAACCCAGACGAATATAATGCGGTTGTTAATCCAAGTGTTGACAAGCAACATCTCCTGTTTTGGGTTAGCCTAACCTCGTCTGACGGTTATCAATATTGGCAACCAATTGAACTTCCTGCATCGCAAATATTCCAGGATGTAAGCCTTGTGCCATCCATTACCGCAGTGGTATCAGGACAGGTCATCATAAACCCGTACTGGACCCCAGGAAAGATTGTTTATGTAATAAACCAAGCCATGATGTATCAATATCAAAGCATTTCACCTGAAATAATAGGAAGCCTGGTCGATGTAACATCAAGCTACAAGGTTCGTATTGGTAGAAACAATTTATCCTTTACCTGGGTACACTATGCCCCCACCGATCAACGAATCAATCCTGCTGTTACCAATGTAATCGATATGTATGTTCTTACCTCAGCCTACAATACCAACCTACGTAATTGGATAGCCACCAACGGTACGATAGCAACTTTACCACTTCCTGAGACCAGCGCACAGCTAGCCGCAACATTCAGTAATTTGGATCAATATGCAATGATGACGGACCAAATGATATGGCACCCTGTTAGCTATCTGCTATTGTTTGGTCCGCAGGCGGCGCCTGAGCTACAAGCCAACTTTTTGGTAGTTCCGGTACCAGGCACGACATATACCAACAATCAAATACAAAGCTTGGTTATACAAACCATCAATCAATACTTCGCTTTGTCAAACTGGGATTTTGGCGATAGCTTTTTCTTTACGGAAATGGCAGGATACATACATCAACAGTTGGCAACCATAGTCGGCTCAATAGTTATGGTTCCGATTAGCGCACAAGCAGTATTTGGAAATCTATTTGAGATTGAATGCACACCTGATCAAATACCAATCAGTTGCGCAACCGTAAACAACGTACAGATAGTACAAAGCCTCACGGACTCGGTATTAGGGATAAGCAATGGCTAACAACGAAAATACTTCATATATAAAACGCACCCCAATAGATCTGTTGCCTGGATATTTCCAAACGGATTCCTTACGCAAGGTGTTTAATGCCACCGTAAATCACTTATTCCAACCCGAGAGCGTGGAGTTTCTTGATGGGTACGTGGGAAACATACCACCGTGGTATAATTCAACAACTGATTTCTACATTCCAGAACCAGATGCCAATCGTAAAAATTACCAGCTAGATCCTACGATCGTAAGCTCGCCATACCAGCAACCGGAGCTGACCAACGGTATGTTTTATAGTGATCTTATTGGCCAGCTGGCTTTCCAAGGCGGTATCACCAACAATCATAACAGGTTATTCAGCCAGGAATATTACAGCTGGAGTCCGCCAATCGATCTAGACATGTTTGTAAACTATACAAACTACTATTGGCTTCCTAACGGTCCGGATGCCATTGTTTTATACAACACCACCGATTTGGAAAACCAAGCTGTTGGACAGACACAGTATTCATATGTTGGGTCCGTACTCTACACATCAAACAACACAACAGAGACGTTCACGTCCGATGCTCCGCTTTTGTTTACCACGGGGCTCAAAATCATACCAACCAATGACGTAACACTCACACTAAATGGCCAGCAGCTGGTGATAGGTGGAGTAGGTCGATCAATACAACTGATCAACTTTACCGATACTTCTTCCACGGACTGGGATCTAGGCGGCTGGGACCTCTACGGATGGAGCGGGACTCCTATCTCTCAGCAATTATACATAACGATTGCTCGTGGCAGCAAGGATGGAAATCAATGGAGCGCTGGTAACAGATGGTTCCATATTGATGTCATTAACATATCTAAATCATTTGTGAGCGATCTGTTTACCCAGCAGGCAATGCGTCCAATATTACAGTTCGACGTCAACATCGAACTATGGAATTACGGAACTAACAACCGCGGCATAATCAGCATAGTTGACACTACCAATACCAATCTCCTAGGATCCATAGTTGGCAAACCTTCCTGGCAAATACAAGGAATCCCGTTACAGGATGGTATGCGCATACTAGGTCTGGCAGATAACAACCCTGAAATAGCTGGCAAAATACTCATAGTGACCGGACAGTCTGAGGGTGCGCTTAATCTTATAATTGACACATTTGGTTGTCAGCTGCCTGACGGAGAACCGGCACAAGGTGACCGTGCCAGCGTACAGTTTGGCAGCTTGCAAGGTTATAATATATATTACAACAACGGAGCTTGGTCCACCAACGGTCAGCAGCAAATAGGTCTGATACCTCCGCTGTTCCAGCTGTATGATGTAAATGGTAACTCCATGAGCGACCCAAGCATCTATCCCAGCAGCAGCTTCATGGGTAGCCAGGTGTTTTCCTACGCCACCGACCCCTCCCAGCCAGTAGACCCCTACATAGGTCAATCATTGGAATTGGATCAATTCGGCGATTGGATTTTTAACAACAATCTGGCAACGGATACCGTAACCTATGTTAACAATTCGGCTAGGATACCATATTACGGATACTTGTTTGCACAGGTTGGCATAGGGTCTTCGGCTGATTACATAAATTCATGGTATTCAGCGCCGCAGCTATCTCGTCAGTATATCATTAATGAATTTGTTTTAACCTCTGCCACGGATACATTTACCATTGATCAGGTACCAGCTACGCCAACTGCCAACACATTGCCGACGATCTTTGTTTATGTTAATTTAAATCAAACCGAAACTCTTTTGGTAAACGGGGTTGACTATACCGTCACAAATAACGTCGTGACCCTTACAACTCCTGCAGCCGCCGGAAGCGTGATTGAAATAGCATCGTGGAATCCAGTAGCTCCTGCTGCGATTACCGGCTATTATCAGATCCCGCTCAATCTCAGTGCGAACCCAAATAATCTTCCCGTTACTTCGGTAAGCCGAAGCCAGTTCTTACAGCAATTCCAGGAAATAATTGAAAATCAAACGGGCATCATTGGTCCTGCACTCGGCTCTAACAACTACCGAGATACTGCACAACAACGCGGCCTTGGCCTTAGCATTTTGCAGCATCGTGCTCCTATGTTAAAACTAGGTCTACTGAATTCTGTTCCGTTGGCCACCATAAATCTAACCACATCTCCTACTGACCCAATGCAGGCCATGCAATATGCTGAAAATAGCTACACTCGGTTTTACAACCGGTTGCTTAACGCACTTTTTGCTATATCCTCAAAACAAGGATTTTCGGCCAGCAGCGATCCAGCCGTTTGCGATCCCTATAATACCAATCTATGGTTGTCCACCGCATTAAATCAAATAAACATTGGTAAGACTCCGGCATCACCATGGGCTAATACAGGCTACGGCGGTGTGCCCGGAGCGTATGGTTTAATACAAGCGGCCAATCCATTATACATTCCTGCAACTGCAACACGGTTGGGCATCACATCTGCCTTCCAGCCAGTGGTGTATTTTGACACGTCATATTCCGTACCGCAGCTGACAATACAAACTCATGACGGCGCCCGGATCGTGATGGTGGATAGCCAAGGTGCACAGCTGGGCACGATATTACACGATCAAACAATGACAACCAATCCTGAGCAGCTAACCAATCCGGTAGCTGCTGCATGGTTGCAGTTTGAGCTGAACATGTTCAACAATCTGCCTCCGGCATACAGCAATCCGGAAGCATCGCTGGTTTTTGATGTGACCATTTATTCACCTGGAAAATGGAGAAGTTCAGATTATAGTGTTGCAGAATATCTGCAATTACAAAGAGGTTCGTTTGATAAGTGGGTGATAAACAATCAGATCAACTACACTGCCAATACAACATATGATCCCCAGGATCCTTTTACCTGGAATTATAGTTCCGTAAATGATCCTCAAGGAAATCCCATACCAGGATATTATCAGGGCATTTATCGTTGGTTTTATGATACAGATAGGCCGCACCTATGCCCATGGGAAATGCTGGGCTTTTCACAACAGCCATCGTGGTGGACAACACAGTATGGTGCAGCACCTTACACACGCGGTAATACAGCCATGTGGAGCGACCTAAGCAATGGCATAATACGGCAGGGAGACAGGGCAGGACAATACGCTGCATGGGCCAGACCCGGCCTGTTGAGCTGCATCCCTGTAGATGATCAGGGCAATCTGCTGCCCCCGGTACAAGCAGGATGTGCCGCGTCGATTCCAACAACATTTGCAGCCCAAGAACCTTGGGTGTTTGGGGATGGCGGACCTGTCGAATCTGCCTGGATACACTCTCAATTTTATCCGTTTGTTCAAGCCATGACAGGTTATCTGATGAAACCTGCTGCATTTATTGAATATACATGGGATAGCCTGCGGACCGAAGAGGTGTATTCGAACACAAATGAATCCCAGTGGATTTATACCGACACCAATACCCGACGGGCAAGCAATCAATTTTATATCAACAGAGAAGATCCTTCCGCCTTGGTAACAGGAACATATGTTCCTAACGAATCAAGCTTGGATTATTTTGCCAGTGCAGGGTTTCAGGTCTGGATAACCGAGTATGTGGTTTTCCAAGGTCTATCGGTAACAAATTATATCGGCACGCTGATTCGCGGAGCCAATGTGCAACTTGCGCATAGGATGGCAGGCTATGTAAACTCCACCAATTTGAGAGGTGTGGTTGATAGTTTTGGGCAGCTAGGTTTCAATAGCCAAATCATACCTAACGAAAATATCTCCGTATATCTATATCGCAGTACCAGTACGGGAACATATTTCTATAGCGGTGTTGTGGTACAGCAGGTTACCGGCGGATGGTCAGTGTATGGCTATGATGCCTTGAATCCATATTTTACAATAATTCCCAGCAATACGTCTGGAGCACGAAATACCGTGGTTGTTGGGAATCAGAAAGTAACAGAATATCTCTCAGGACAGGATGGAGTGACACAGACGGTACCGTATAACACGGTGATGAAGTCATACCAGCAAGTTTATGATTTCCTGATAAGTTACGGACGCTGGTTAACATCCCAAGGATGGGTATTTGATCAGTACAACACCACTGTCGGAACGATAATGGATTGGACCCAAAGCGCCAAGGAATTCCTGCTTTGGTCGCAAGGATCGTGGAATAACGGTACGGTAATCGCACTCAGTCCTGTGTCAACTTCGGTTGAATTTTACCAACCGGTGGGGATGATACAGTATGTTAATGGCATAGTATCAGGTACATATCCAGTACTGGATCAAAATGGAAATCCCATACAACCACAAAACATTAACGTGTTACGAGACAATGGTAGCATAACCGTGCAACCAAACAACAGCCAAGGTGTCTACGGACTTAGGTTGTTTACAAATACCATGGAACACGCGGTGTTCTTCAGCAACCTTACTGATTTTGGCGATGTGATATATGATCCACTGTATAATTTACAGCAGCAGAGAATCAAGCTCTATACCTATAGGGCCAACGGATGGGATGGCACCATCGATGCGCCTGGGTATATTGTCATTCAAAACAATACAACCGTAAATGGTCAAACTTTTGTGTCAAACACATGGACAATGACCAACAACTTCGAAAAAACTGCCAGCGATTTTACACGTTATTTCAACATCGACGAACCAAAAAATTATGAGGTTTTAACCTATGGTGGTACCAATACGATAACATCCACCACAACCCTTGGAGCCATAGACGATCAGAATATTTCAAATTTGTCAAAGCATCTGATCGCTTACCAACCGCGTGCTTATCTGCAGAACCTGTTGTTAGATGAGTCAGTTGAGTTCCAGTTTTATCAAGGATTCATTAGGCAGAAGGGCACATTAGCGTCCATAAACGCTTTGCTGCGCAGCTCGACCGTAATACCAACAGGTAGCACATTTAACTATTACGACGAGTGGATGATAAGGATTGCCGCATACGGTGCAACGGCCTTAAATGTTGAAATGGAGTATATCCTTCCGCAAGGTGGCATAAACCATGACCCTCAATGGATACGGTTTTTCAGCGCCACAAGCAATAATCAATATGCAAACGTTTTCGATATCGTACCAAACGATCCTCTATTGATAACACCTCCGGCTAACTATTCTACGAATATCTTTGGACTAAGACAAACATATCTACCAAACCCAGACACTGATATCCCGACAGCAGGTTATGTGCAGCTGGGCGAAACCAATTGGTATGTGGTTGATACGGACAGTTTGCTGACGCTGTATCTAAAACAAAGCACCACATCGCAACCAATAAATGGTTACGATACTGTTTGGCAGTTCATAACTGGCAACGGATCGTGGATGGTATGGATATATGCACCTGCAATTAGCCAGGTTAGCTATACAATACAAAGCGCGTCGTTTGGTGAACCAACAACCATTGTTACCAATGGCCCGCATGGACTGCTAAACGGAGATATATGTGTCGTTGCCAACGTATCAGGTGTGCCAGAGATAAACGACACCTATATCATAAACGGTGTGACCAGCAACACGTTTAATATTCCTCTCAGCACATTTACACAGGGCACAGGAGGAAGTATATGGGTGTATAGACCCATGAGATTTGCCACGATATTTGATAGGGATACCAGTCCTCCTCCTGGCGGATACATGAATGGAAATCTCGTATATGTAGACCAAGGAGGTATTATATCAAATGCCTGGACAGTATACAAATATATAAATGATAAATTTGTTGCGTACAGGCAACAAGCACTTCAGGTAAACCCTGATCTCATACAGTCCAGCGAAATTTATAACCTTAGCTCAGGAAGGAATCTGGCCAATCTCAATTACTGGGATCCAGCCAAAGGAAAGATACCTGGCAATGCCCAGCAAGAAATAAATTATACGACTGATTTTGATCCAGCAGTTTATAACAGCGGGAACACCACGGGCTTTGCAGTAAATCCCACTCTCGCTTGGAACAGCGCACAGGTAGGACAGGTATGGTGGGATCTCTCACAAGTTCGCTACATAGATTACGAGCAAGGTGATGAGTCATACCGTTTACGTACATGGGGGCAAATAGCACCCGGTACAGAAGTTGTGATATATGAATGGGTGAAAAGCAGCATTCCACCGACAGAATGGGAAAGCGCAGTGGCCAATGCTACCGTAATCACCATAGGCAATAACCAGATCGTACCATCGGGCGTTGTATTGTATCCGTACAATTGGTCACAAATAACTGAATACAGTTCACAAAATACGCCAACAACTTGGTACTATTTCTGGGTTGGAAACAGCGGTATGCCGCCTGCAGGTGCATGGCGTAAGCTAAGCACAGCAACCATTGCAACATTTATTACCACACCGTCGCAAACAGGTCTTCCTTGGTATGCGGCCATCAGCAGCAACAGTGTGCTGCTGGGCAACGCCCAATCCTTGCTAAATGGTAAAAATGTTGCACAGCGAATCAACTACACATCCATGGTTAACAATGCCAACATCTATAGCCAGTGGGAACTTATAAGGGAGGGGGATCCAACAAGCCCAATAAACACCACCGTTTGGTCCAAGCTCAAAGCAAGTTTGGTAACATTTGATGGGTTAGGAAATGATGTTCCCTATTATAGGCTAAATGACTCTAACAAATATGGTACCCTCATACGTCCTCGTCAAACATGGTTTGTGGATAGAGAAGCAGCCAGCCAACTGTTTGTAGACACCTTTAATAACTTGGTTGCCACAAGCACAACTCCTCTTGTGTATGATCCAACCAAATCTGGTTGGTTGAATTATTTCAATGCAGCCGAACCGCTGCCGGATCAATACAACATAGTTGATCTAACGGTATCAGGTACGCTTGCACCTCACAGCGTAATTGTAACCAGCACATTAGGAATGGCGGTGCAACAGCCGATCGTATTTGCCGAGTCACTCGGAGGATTAACAACAGGTACAACCTATTATGTGTCAAAAATACTGAGCCAAACCACGTTTACCGTTAGCCAAAAACAAGGCGGGGCGACATTTACATTAAGCAACAGTTCAGTTCAAACAACAGCGTCAGAGACCATCACGGTTTGGGATTACCAGGTGTCTAATATAGCACAACGCGATGGACTTATAGGGGCAATTTTGGATGGACAGCTGATATTGGTGGATGCCAATGGTCAAACACAGAATCTCTGGACCATTTGGCAATACACACCATTTGGTGACGAGGAATGGACGCTTACGCAAATACAGGCCTACAATACGGCAGATTACTGGCAATACGTAGACTGGTATGCATCAGGCTACAGAAACAGCAATGCTCCAACACAAACGGTTGCCACCATAAGCGACCTTGATGCAATATCCGCACCATATGCTGGCCAATTGGTGAAGGTGGCCAACGGCGGCGACGGTAACTGGCAGTGGTATGCATATCTAGGCGGGGTCTGGACACTGGTAGCACAACAAAATGGTAGCGTGCAGGTACTGCCTACGGTATATCGATGGGCGGAAACCACCGGCGGTTTTGACGGATCACCATTTGATGGTGCCGGAACATCGTTGATATTCAATCCTTCGCCAAGTTTTGATGATAATGCGTCAACCGCGTTTGCAAATATAATTGATGGCATATACTACGCAATATACCCAGGTCCAAACTCAATAGAATTAAACACCCAATTCTTTGCAATGACCAATTTCGTCGTTGCGGAGCAATTGCAAGTTGACTGGATATTCAAGACCAGCAACATGGTCTTTACCGGATTTAATCAGCAGTTGCTGCACACTCCCATACTTGCGGTGGATAACACAGAAAGCATTCTAGGATACATCAACGAGGCGAAACCTTATCATGCCCAAATAGAAGCATACATAAATGGCTATAGCGCCAACGATATTGGCAATGTAGCAGTTGTAGACTTTGATGTACCGTTTAGCTATCTCACGGCTAACACTCCAAACGTTGCTGTATCTCCAGGAAATATCAGCGTTACCTCGTCTAATTTAGAGGGGCTTGAATACAATGAAACATACCAAGCATGGTATAACAACTATGTTCCAGCACAATATCTAAATGAACAGCAGTATATCGATCCTTCCTTGATACGAAATCTGTCTACCAAGATAGTATTTGACAGGATCAGCACACCGGCGCTGGTACCCGGCTGGGACGGATCGTGGCCGATAGTTGAATGGCCAAGCGAAAGCATTGGTCAAAACTTCGGTGCGCTGAGCAGAATAGACGAGAGTTATTCACCAACTCCTGGTATGATACCAAACATCATAAGCAACCTCATGCAAGGCGTGGTATACAAAGGACAGACCATTGGCAATCTTGGATTCAAGGCCGATCCGGGCTGGGATGCCGGTCCGTGGGGTGGTTTGCTTGGTTGGGATGCTAACGCTGATATCGTAAATCAATATCTTGATCAAATAATACAAGGCGGTCAAATACCAAACTATGATGTAGTAATCGGCAACGGAACAACGGTTTCCTTTCCATTATTAGGTGGAGCACAGAATCCAAACAGCTTGGTAGTGTGGTCAGACGGAAGCCTCAGGCTTTATGGAGTAGATTGGTACGTTCCGACATTTGCCACCAATGCTTATGTGGTAAACGGAGGTTCAGGATACTCAGTTGGCGATCAGATCAACATAGTTGGCGGCAGCAATCTTGTACCGGTCAGGCTCCAGGTTACGGCGGTAATCGACAGCAGCATTACCGCCGTAAAGATACTTGGCAAAGGATCGTACTCAGTGGTGACCCCCGGTCCGTATAGCACGGCATATCCCGTGGCATATCCAGGGTTCGGTGCCAATGCAACAATAGTTATAGATTGGGATTGCAGCAATATACAATTCCTTGTTCCTCCTGCCAGCAGCGCAATACCAAACATTTATATTCTTTACGTTGGTACAACCTTTGGCGAAGCTGCTTCTAATGCAAGTGACACGATTTACGATGGTTATGAGTTTGTGCAACCTTATGTGGATGACAACCATCCGGAAGAGCTATTTCCTATGTTGCCTAGAGATTGCTTGACCATGGACACGTATTCGGTGGAAATCAGCGGCAGGCCTTTGGTATCAAATCGAGCATATCTAACCGACGGAGTGACGGATCAATACGATCTGGTAATAACACCGCAGAGCGATCAAGCGGTAATGGCATATTTGAACGGAACGCCTCTCAAGATAGGTGTGACTGGAGACGTGGTTATCAACTATGACACAAACAGAATGGTGTTTATTACAACACCTACAGCAGGGCAGATATTGTATGTAACATGCATTGGATTTGGCGGCGGCGGCCGCTCAGTGTCCAATGCATATGTGGTTTCAGGCGGCAACGGATATGCAGTGGGTGATACGATAACCTTGTCGGCTGATATAGCCTATCCGCCAAACGTGCCACCAGCAGTTGTGCAAGTCACCAAGGTTGGTGCATCAAACAGCGTCGTAAGCACCAGTGTGGTCAACGCAGGACTTTATCCACGATTGCCAGAGCAACCGGTTGCACAATCTGCCACCAGCGGTCGCGGTCAAAATGCCATGTTCAATCTGGCATGGACAGACGACTTTAATCTGTACAATTACATTGGCGATGGTGTAACGGTTGACTATGTGATACCCGGAGTAAATCCCACCGTTAACGGTGTCATGGTCAATGTTGACGGTATCATAGTTCCGTATACATGGCTATCCAACGGGGTTAGATTGGATTCTGCGCCTGACTACGGAGCAACAATCATTATTGCAAAATTTGCAAACAACAACTTCTCAATTGTAAAAGAAACGGTGATCGACATAACAAATCAAAGTATGTTGACATATGACATTGTTGCACCTGGCAGCACCCAACCTGTTTATGTGTCCACATTGGTGCGTAAGAATGGGTTGTTGATGTCTCCTCCCATAATGCAGGGCTGGACCGGCAACGGGTACAGTGTTAGCTTTATCATAAATGTGGACACTGCGTCCGCAGTGTCGCTACAGGTTTATTTGGATGACACATTACAGTCACCTTCAAACTATACCATCACAAATGGCATACTATTGTTTGCAGCCCCACCGATTGATAATGCCATTATCACATTGGTGTGCATCAAATCTAACACAGACTACACCATATCTGGCAACACCATCACATTCCTAAACGGTTCGATAATTAATGGCGATACGATTATAGTTACCACTTATACGCAGGACATAGACTATAATTTCCATTCCGATGAATTCAATGCAAACAGCAGCGAATTTTATAAATTGTCAAGCAATCCTTACGATCTTGGTACGATACAGGTTTGGTATAATAACATGTTGCAGGTTCCTCAACGCAATTACACATTGGAAACCGTACCAGCCGAAGATGGATGGGGTGCCGGAGGCTGGGATACGTACTACTGGGATGTCAGTTCACCTGCAGGTGTAGCCGTTATAATACCAAATCAAACTGGATGGACAACATCGACTCCTGTGGTCATCAGTTACATGACAGGACTGCCGAATGCTCCTGCCATAGCATGGCGTACAACCACTGGTTGGGATGCAACATTGTCAACTGCTCTCGGAGAGAGCAGCCAGACATTCCTGTTGAGCAATGTTTACACGTACAGCACCACCATACTGGTTGCGGATGCCACAGCATTGAGTAGTCCGCAATTGGGATCCCCGGGACTGGTTTATATCAACGACGAACTCATCAGCTTCACGGAGGTACAAATCGCACCAACCAATGAATATCCAAATCGTGCATACCTAGCGGGTATTGCCCGAAACAGGCTTGGAACATCCGGAGCTCCGCAGACATTGTATAATACCCTGTATTATAATGGCAACGGATCTGCAACTATCTTTGCAACCGAGGGCGCAGCTCAGGCCATTTCCACCACGGTGTTTGTCAACAGTCAACTCCAGGTACAAAACGTGGATTATATATTCGTAACCAATCCTCGGGGTCATCCTGCAGGACACTACGTGGAGTTTATAAAAAAGGCTCCTCCAACCGGTGTAAACAATGTTCAGATAATAGCGCTCAATCAAATTGGCTATGACACAATGCTAAGCCATAGGATATTGTCAAACGTAATTGACGCAGGGAGCAAGGTGCAAATACCAAATGGCTATTCGTGGGTACCCACTCCAAATGGACTTCAATATAGCAATTCTAGCCTTGGATTATTCCTTTTAGAGCATCCTGCAGGTGGATAAATAGATGATGGCAAATACCCCTTCAAAAGAAACGTCTGAAAAGACCAAAGACGAAGACCTAGGAATAATGATCTATGGTAACGTTAAAATACGAGATCTAGACACGGGCAAAATTCTAGTTAACCAGCGAGCATGATGAGAAAAACCACATGGATGAATTTTTACGCAAATCAATTACTGGGCATGTTCTAATACGCGACAAAGCTTCGGGAGAGGTGTTGGTTGACAAGATGAATGCGATTAATTATGAGGGTGGCATATGCCAAGTATCTATATAACTATTAATCATTTTAATAAAGATCTTGGAATATTGCCATATCAATATATAGGAAGTGATCAAAACGATAATACAATGTATCTTGGATCAAGTAAAAATCTTAAATCTGATATAAATCGTATCGGGTATGATCATTTTACTAAGGAAACTATTGAGTGGTTTAAAGAAATTGACAATAAAAAATTAAGGTGTATAGAAGCAGAATATTTAAAAAAATTCAATGTGAAACACGATGAAAGTTATTATAATTTGACAGATATTTATGCTCCTGCCGGCGGAAAAAAAGGCATGAAGCACAAAAAAAAGAAAATTGTTTCACAAAAATGGATAGATTCTAGAACAGGTAGATTACAATCACCTGAAACAAAAGAAAAAATGAGCAAGGCTAAAAAAGGTAAAAAACTAGAAGATATACACGGCGTTGAAAATTCTCGAAAAATACGGCAAAAACATCGCGAAGGCATGTCTGGATCAAAAAATCATAACGCATTGGTATGGAATATAACATATCCCGATGGTACAATTGTAGTAACTAAGTCGCTCAGGTCTTATTGCAGAGAAAACGGTTTATCCTTTGGCAAATTATATAATTCTAATGGTGGGTTCATTACCGTTAAATATGGAAATGGCAAGGGCGGAAGGGTTAAAAATGTTTGAAGATGGATTAAAAAATCGCATACAAGGCTATATAAAAATTAGAGATATCACTAATCCTAATGATCCATTATTATTAGTTTCTAAAAAAAATAGCATAAATTACGAAAACTTTTCTATATCTCTAGCACAAACCATTGCCAATCGTCCCGATGGGTGGATACAGAACATGTGCTTTGGCAATGGGGCTGCAACGGTAAGCGGTACGGGTACCATAACATATCTACCACCAAACGTGGTTGGCACATCGGCGCAGTTATACAATGAAACATATTTCCAGTGTGTGGACGATTTAAGTCCGTTGAACCCTAATCCTAGCCAAAACTACATGACAACCGCACATGTATCAGGTACCACTTATAGCGACGTGATCGTTACATGTACCTTGGGTCTGGGACAGCCTGCCGGACAGGAGGCATTTGACAATACCACAAACATAACCGGAACATATGTCTTTAACGAATTGGGCTTAAAAGCCTACAACGCAACTGATGCAGCAACTGGTACTGATGCAAACGGACTGTTGCTGACACATGTGGTGTTTAGTCCTGTTCAAAAAAGCCTTAACAGGCAAATTGAGATTGTCTACACCATCAGAATACAGACGGTGTAAATATGGATAAATACAGCATCATAAACAAGGGTATCGCCAATGGCCACTAATATTTTCAACTACAATGGTACGCTAGCTACCACCATAGCCGACGGAGCACTTGACACTTCAACATCGATTGCCATGCCTGGCAGGGGATATCTTAACTACGGAGAATCCGTCAACCAAGATATGCTGTGGATAATGCAGAACTTCTCCAATACCAGTGCACCTCAAGCACCGGTTATTGGACAGCTTTGGTATAACCCTTCTCTACAACTGCTTAAAGTCTATAATGGCACGGCATGGATAGTACTGAATACAGTCATCTATCCTTCGCCGCCAGGTGCAGGTGCACAAGAAGGTGCACTTTGGTATGATAGTACAAATCTGCAATTAAAGGTATGGGATGGTACCAATTGGGATATAGTCGGTCCTCTAGCCAGCCAAATCAATACCGATCCAATAAACCCGTCAATTCCGTCAGCAAGTGCGTTGCAGGCCGCAAGAATAACTGATACTTCTTCGACCAATCACGACGTTTGGGAAATCATATTAGGTGGAGTATTATTGGCTATTTTCAGTGCGGATGCTCAATTTACAACTACCGTACCCGGATTTACCACGATTTATCCAGGTCTTAATTTTAGCACAGCAGTTGCTAATTCGGGCACTAATTCCTCCATAGATTTCACCAATAATAAAAACAATCTGCCTGTAGCTGATAATCTCTACAACATGGGCAGTGCATCGTTTAGATTTGCCAACATGTATGCGGTGAACTTTATAGGACAGGCATCATCGGCGCTATATGCTGACGTTGCAGAAAGATACCATGCTGATGAGGAGCTTGTCCCGGGTACTGTTGTATGTTTGGGCGGAGAGGCCGAGATAACCGCAACAACCTTGCAAGGCACGGATGATGTATTTGGCGTGGTTTCAACGAACCCAGCATATTTGATGAATTCAGATGCAGGTAATGATGCAACACATCCAGCGGTTGCCATGACCGGCCGTGTGCCTTGTCGTGTGGTTGGCCCTGTGAAAAAAGGGCAGCGATTGATGGCTAGCTCGGTTAAAGGCTGTGCCTGTGCATATGAGCCAAGTTTTGGCTTACTGGCAATACTCGGAAGATCACTTGTGAACAAAGATTCGTCAGGCATTGATACAATTGAAATAGTGATAGGCAAGAACTAATATGACGTATGCCGTTGGCCAACCTATAGCAGCGGCTGACTACATGGGATTCCGTGGAGCAGAAGCACCTAATACAGCGTACCCAGGCAGTACCGCAGCAACAAATGCTATAGCAGCACTCGTTGGCGTTGGCTACGGATCAAGAGGTTACGGCCAAACATCCACGGTGTTACCAGCGGTTACGGCCGGATCCGTTATTGCCGCTGCACAATGGAACTATCTTTATGCATCAATGTCAGTTATCAATATACAGACAGGCAGCGGGTTAACCTTACCACCAAATGCCTCAGCAGGTAGTGTGATACAGGCTGAAAATGGCACGGGCAGCCGTCCAGATCTACCAACATTGATTACAACGTTGGATGCAAACAGGCTTTTGTATGACATCACTCAAATGGCGGTATCCGCAGAACTGACAAGCCAGCTAACAACACCTTGGTCAGTTTCAGTCACACATCAATTTACCCAAACATTTTCAAGCGAAGATCTTGCGAGATATTTTTATAATACCGGCGGACATATCTACGTATCCGCAAGCCGTACCGGCGGTACAGGGTCGCATATTGATTATGCATTTACAGATATGCTTGCACAAATGGGAACCATCAAATTTGGATCAACTGCCACCACCTACACAGGAACAGGTGGCACTGTCTATCCAATTGGTTACTACGGATTAACCGGCACGTTCCAAACCATTTTTACCCACTATGGATCAGCGTATGGCTATACATCTGCCAGCTATACCCTACAGGCAAGGGCCGAAAACATAGCAGGTCTAAATGGCGGCAACGGAACGGTAATCAGGCTGCAAGCAATTTTTGCCACCAATCTGCCATCTTATGACACAGTTGATGGCACATTAACCAGCACGGTTCAACAACTGGCAGCCGATGTGTTGTCAATAACAGTTCCAACCTATGTCACAACCACACCATTATAATAATTGCTTAGATACTTAAAGATCCACAATAATATGGTAGGAGATCTACCATGGACGAACGCCTGCAAAAAGCATTAGATGCATCAAACTTTCGTTTGAATCTATTAAACATAAAATCAAACATCAAGATCAAAGTTGATACCATGATTACCGTGGCAGTAAACGGCGGTCTGTTTAAAGCTACACGCGAGCTCATTACATTTACCAAATTAATAATGGATAAGGGACACTCTTATGTTGTTTTAATAGATGAAAACGGTAACCCTACCGAAATCGTCAATCTACCACAGTTCCATAACGAATTGCTAAATTGTTATTTCACTGCAACCAATTATTACCATAATGAATATGCAAAATTAAAAAAGGCCCGATCAACGGCTGACCAGTTCGGTGAGATATCTAGGGATGATGCTTAATGAGCTGCGGATATCTTATCCATGCCTATAATAATACGGAAATTGACTATGGGCAAATGGCCATATGTTGTGGATTGCTTATTAAAAAAAATCTAAAGATAAACTCAACTGCGTTGGTAACAGTAAATGATACCTATAATTGGATGGTTAGCCAGCATGGATTAGATTTGGTCAATCGAGCATTTGATCATGTTATAATAACGGACATCAAACGAGAGGTCGATGGTAGGACTTTTTTTGACACAAGGTATTCAAAAAAAGCAGCCCCATACTATAATACCAATCGCTCAGACAGTTTTGATCTAAGCCCATTTGACGAAACAATACTAATAGATGCTGATTATTTGGTTCTAGATGCTAGGCTTGATGCAGTATGGGGATCATCTGAGGATATCATGGTCAACAATACAGTGATTGATTTGAACCATGTTGAAGATCTTGGAGGATTTGGCAAAAGAATTGGCAATTTCGGCATACCGATGTATTGGGCTACCGTATTTTATTTTAAGAAGAATGACATATCGCGCAGCATATTTGATACCATGAAACACATCAAAAACAACTACAAATATTACCAGAATTTGTATGATTTTCCAGCAAGTGGATATTTCCGCAACGATTATGCCCTGAGTGTTGCATTGCACATGCTGTCTGGCCAGGTTGAGTGCAACATCATAAAACCATTGCCAGTCGGCCATATGATGGTAGCTACAGAAAATGATGATTTGATTTGGTTTAACAATGGTACCGCGGTCTTTATAAGCGAGCCGGCACAGGGAGATTTTAGGCTGCATAAAATCAACACCAACATACACATTATGAATAAATGGGCCATAGGACGCATGGCATCGAGGATAATCAACTATGCCATCAGCTGATAACACCAAAGGGTTTTTTACAATTGCCCAAAACACGGACACCGTTGATTATGTAAAACTTGCATATGGGCTCGCATTAAGCCTGAAACACAGCCAAACTTCAATCTCCGGGTTGTCAATTGCCATTACTCCTGGCACAACCGTTGATGCTAGGTACGCATGGGCCTTTGATCAAATAATAGAAATCCCTTGGGGCGATAATGCAGCAGATAAGGATTGGAAACTAGAAAACGAATGGAAGACAGCATGGATGTCTCCATACGACGAAACAATAAAGCTCGATTGCGATATGCTTTTCTTCAATGACATAAGCAGATGGTGGGAAAATCTAGCACAACAGGACAAGCATGTAATCTGTGCCAATACCGTGCTGGATTGGCGCGGCGACTTAATCAAAAGCGATTATTGCCGTAAAGTTTTCACCGGGAATCAACTGCCAAACATCTACACAGCATTTATGTATTTTAGAAAAAGCCAGGAGGTGTTTGATTTCTTTGAGCTTGCCAAATACATAACGTGGAACTGGGAAAAGTTTTTTGAGACAATGCTTGAGCCCAGTACAAGGCCAGAATATTTCAGCACGGATGTTGCATTTGCGTTGGCAATGAAAATAATGGATCTGGATCAGTCATCTTATGTCCCAAAAATTTGTCCAACTTTTACGCATATGAAAAGCCGTCTACAAAACTGGAACGTAACAACGATAACAGACAATTGGTTGGACCATTTAACTACATACATGAGTCCAAATGGCTCATTGAAAATTGGTAACCATAGGCAGGTATACCCATTGCATTATCATGTCAAAGAATTCCTAACAGATGATATAATAAAGACATACGAATTGTTGGTGCAAAAATGACAAAAGCTTGGATAAAATATGATCCAACTACCTGCGCAATAAAACGCATATCGTGGAAAGAAATATCCGGCGAAACCGTTGAAATCAATCTTTCACTGGCGGAAGATTTCATGCATGGCAAGGAAAAGTTTGAAGATTGGCAAATCGAGACCGTAGGAGAGTCGTTATGCCTAACTAAAAAAGCTCAACCACCTTTATTACACGCCCCTATACAATTGTCAAACTTTCGTGATCTATCAACCAACCCACCACAGTCACCTATATACATAGATATCGATGCAATAAAAATAACCCAGGGCGGATTAACCTGCAACGCAACGCTTTACATGACCATGAAAAATGATCCCAGCTGGTTAATCAATACTTGGGATTTGACAAAATTAATCGAAGATGGGCAGCTTATGATAATGATCAAATCTGCAACATCATACAGTTATTATCTAGGATAATCAAAGTGCAGCACAGAATAGATTCTTTTGATTTTGTCTTTTTAAGCTTTGATGAGCCAAACGCTGAACTTCTTTATTCCAAAGCAGCAGACATCGCCCCGTGGATAAAGCGCGTGCATGGAATAAAAGGATTTGATTACGCACACCTGGCCTGTGCTGACGCAAGCGATACTGATTTTTTTATAACAGTTGACGGCGACAACGAAATATATCCTGAGTTTTTGGATCTAACGATGGATATCGCCGCCCATCAGGATGACCATGCCTGGACCTGGGCAGGCAGAAATCACATAAATGGTTTGGTATATGGCAACGGCGGCCTTAAATTGTGGAGCAAAAAGTTCGTAAGGCAAATGAAAAGCCATGAGAATGCGGATGATCCGCGAAAATCAGTTGAGTTCTGTTGGGATGCACGGTATCATGAGGTCAACGGATGTTACAGCACTAGCCATCCAAATTCTACCCCACAACAGGCTTGGCGCAGCGGTTTCCGCGAAGGTGTTAAAATGTGTTTGGATCGCGGATCCAGGGTATCAGTGCAGGAATTCAATAAAAAAATATGGTATGGCAACATCAACCGTCTATGTATTTGGTCAAGCGTAGGTCAGGATGTTGAAAACGGAATCTGGGCCATGTATGGTGCTAGAATGGGAACGCACTTGGCCATGCTTACAAATGACGACCATTCCATTATCAGCGATTACGACCAGATGCAGCAGCTATGGGATCAAACAAAAAATGACGATCCGTATGATGGATGCACCAGACTTGGCTCAGAAATCAAGACAAAGATTGGCCTTGATATCACCATCATGCGCGCGGAAGATTCTCAATTTTTTAAACGTGTCTATATGAATCCTCCACGACCTTGGATGCCAAACGAACAGATAGCACATTTTATGGCCACAAGAAATGTATGATATTTTTTATATAGGACAGAACAAAGATGGATGGCAGAACTTAAAGGATAGGTATCCGCACGCACGCAAAACTCAATCCTATACCAATCCATACTCATCCTGTGCCTCGGATAGTTTTACAAAAATGTTTTGGATCGTTCCCGGTCATGTTGATTTTGGTGAAAGGTGGGATTTTTCTGTAGAAGTCGCAAACTATGACACAGGCTATCTGCATTTGTATCCGATTAGTCACCCTAGTAGCCATGCGGCTATCAATCCATATGAAATGAGCTTGCAATTGTGGCCTTGTGATCTTGCAAAAACATATTACGGATCTGTTTTGGATTTTGATTACCTTTATGGTAAGATTAAAATATGCGATGAGATCGACGCTACATTTGTTGAAAAATTTGATATATTTTTCGTTTCCTACAATGAACCAAATGCGGATGAAAACTGGGCAAAACTATACAGCAGATTTCCACATGCAAAGCGTATAGATGGGATTAAAGGTATAGATAACGCACATAGAGCCTGCGCCCAACAATCTTCTACCGACATGTTTTGGACAGTTGATGCCGATACGATAGTGGACGACGTGTGGCAATTTGACTATTTTCCCAGCATTTATGAGCGCGATTTCATACATATTTGGTACACACGCAATCCTGTTAACGGGCTTGAATACGGGTACGGTGCTGTAAAGTTATGGCCTAAAATCAAGGTATTGGAATATCAAGGATCATGGTTGGACTACACCACCAGTGCGGGACAAATTAAAATCATCAATCATACCGTGGCCACCACCATATTCAACTCGAGCCCATTTGAATCCTGGAAAAGTGCATTTAGAGAGTGCATAAAATTAATGCATAATATTCATATCAATCCAAATGATACGGAATCCGTGGCACGTCTTGATTTATGGAAAAACACCACAAGCGAAGTTCAATTTGCCAATTGGTGCAAGCTAGGAGCACAAGACGCAGAGTCCTGGTACCAAAATCAAGTGGACAATATTCTATTCATAAACGATTTTAGCTGGCTTAAACAACTTTTCCAAGCAAAATACTCTGATGTAGCATAACTTCTTCTGTCTATCTATCTTGTTGATAATACTTCATTTTTAAAATGAAAAACCCATGTTTTATGCGGCATACGATACGTATCAACGCCTATAATGATCTTTGCATTTCTAGAAGCTCAGGGATAAATGGTAAATATTCTTGTAACAACCAGAGAGGTGATGATCATGTCTAGGTCCAAGTCAAACGAAGATGGGTGGGATATGATTTTCGATGATCTGATACTAGAATCAGAACCACCGCCATTAAAATACATAAAAGATGCAATCATTGTTACAAAAAGTGGATCGCGTTTCAAAGTATCCGCAGAAGATTTCACAGAGATGGTTGCCAGGCAAAAAGAAATTGGAATGGAAAACAGCGACATTTTTAGCTGTTCACTTAACATAGACTTTACACGAATCAAACGAGATGTAAACCGCTGGACCAATAAGTTCATGGAAGACATTGAAATAGATGCGGCTAAAATGGTAGAGGCCATGGTGGCCGCCCGGAGGCGCCGTGTTCGAAAAAAGCCTTTGGCGGACTAAGTTGACTGGACATCATGACAAGCTCTATCATTAGATATTAATGGAGCTATCATATGAACAGTGCGAAAATTATTTCGATCAGTAAACCCCTAATCGAAGGCATAGATACCGCGGAGGATTTCATTGCCTATACTGCCAGGGTTTCAAATCCCGGCAATCAGATGAATCTGCAAACATCCGAAAAACTTTTGAAATATCTGATACGCAACAAGCACTGGTCACCGTTTGAGATGGTCAGCATTACCATGCAGATTGATACCACGCGCGACATTGCACGCCAAATACTACGTCATCGTAGTTTTAGTTTCCAAGAGTTTAGCCAGAGATATGCAGATCCAACCAAGGATATGGGATGGTCGTTGAGAGAAGCACGCTTACAGGATACGAAAAACCGCCAAAACAGCATCGATACAAACGACGAAAATCTCAAGGATGGTTGGAACGGCTTACAGGATGAGGTCCTGAACGTTGCCAAGCGTGCATACAACTGGGCCATTGAGAATGGCATTGCAAAAGAGCAGGCTCGTGCGGTTCTCCCCGAAGGCTTAACCGGATCTAGGATTTATATGGCGGGCACTTTAAGGTCGTGGATTCATTATTGTGACCTACGTTGCGAAGCTGGTACACAAAAAGAACATCGCGAAGTAGCTGAAAGTGCTAGACGCGAACTGGTGAATCATTTTTCATTTTTGGCCGAATTATGAGGACAAGATGAAAATATTGGTAATGGGTCTACCCGGGTCAGGAAAAACTACGTTAGCACGTAGTCTTGTAAAGATACTCAACGCAGTACACTGGAATGCGGACGAGGTACGTGCTAACATAAACACGCATTTAGGATTCAGCATGCAAGATAGGCTTGAACAAGCCAGGCGCATGGGGTGGCTATGCCAACAGGTGTCGAAGGCAGGTTACATAGCCGTTGCAGACTTTGTATGCCCTACGTCTGACACCCGCCGCGCATTTGACCCGGATTATACAGTTTTTATGAATACCATAGACAGTGGCCGATTTGACGATACCAATGCAATATTCGAAACTCCCAATTCAGACACAATAGATTATATCGTAGGTAAATTTGATGCTGACTACTATGCAGAATTGATCGCCATTGATATACATAAAAAGAAAGTAGATTGACAATATGGATACGAAACAACCAACTGCTTTGATGTTAGGTAGATATCAACCATTTCATGATGGACATTTTGCCTTATTCAAGGCCGCGTTAGAGCGTGCCGATCAGGTACTTATAGCTGTGCGAGATACAGGAGGTCTTGATCACAAAAATCCGTTTGATTTTGCATTTGTAAAATCCAAAATTGAAGAAAAATTGGTCGATTATGTCGGAAAATATCAAATAATTTTATTGCCAAACATTACCAATATCGTGTATGGCCGCGATGTTGGTTACAAAATTGAAAAAATCGATCTTGACCACGAAATAGAATCTATATCAGCCACTGAAATCAGGAAAGAAATGGGTCTTTAAGACCCATTTTTTTCTTGCTATCCATATGTTCTAGTGCGGCAATTATAACCGCTGCTGATTTTATCAAAGCCTGTCGTTGCTCTTGATAATCGGATTTAATGTGTTTGCGGTCGGCCCCGCGAGTAAGATACTGGCTAGCAATAGCTATCCAGTCGTTTATGGTGTGCTTTTGATCGTATTCGCTGCCAGGCAAATTGTATTGACGATCACGTTCTCCTGATATCTCGTCAAGTATAATTTGCCTGTAGTTGGTCATATGATCAAGCTGCCTTTGACTTCCTTGAAACCTTTGTAGGCTTATCAGTAGCTGTAACAGGTGTCGGTGTAGAGCGTGCTACCTTCTTGTTGGATTTGGACTTTGCTGATATCTCTTCGGTTAAAACCGGTAGAGCATCAAGTGGTGCAAGCGTCGGCTGCTTGGATTTAGACGCTTTACGTAGGCCTGGATCCATGCGATATGCGCGCTCGCGCATGTTCTGCGCATCAGACTCCAGCAATTCTGCTTGGCGTATCAAACCAACAGCCTCGTCCTTTCTATCGGCTGTGGCTTCTCCCTGTATGTTATTTGCATGAACATTGAACTTTTTTAAATCAGCTGCCACTGCTGCTCTGGTTTCTGGATCAAGATCATCAAATCCATCCGGTGTTGTTTCCTTAATGGCTTCCATTGCTTGCAGCACTTCGGTTAGAGGCCAACGAACACCTTTGCGCGGAGTCATTGTTATCAAGCTGGTTGGAACCTTTTGCAAACGTCCTGCGCTATGGAACTTGTTCAACAGCGTGGTATTGCTACCATCTGGACTCATACGACGAGCCAGTACCTCAGCCAAATTCTGGCTTTGCTGACCTTCGGTGCTTTCCACCACCCTACGCAGGCTATCGTTGTAGTTATCAGGCAAAGCATCCGTATCTACCACCAATGCATGGTTAGGATCGCCTGGCAACTGCATGTATACAACAACCACGTTCTTTCCAGTATTGTTTAGCATGCCAACATGCTTGATCATCCCTGTCATATCGCTCATGTTAGATACCTACCTTTGGAGTAAACGGAGGTGTCATTTGCATAACAGGCTGCGTGGTTGCTACAACTGGCTGTGGCGCAGGCGGAACAGGTGCCGGCGGTGTAGGCTGCTGTGTTGCAGGATCGGCAGTTGGTGCTACGCTTTGTAGAAACTGGTTTAACTTGTCGAAAACCTGCCCAACTTGGCTGAGTTCAGGACCGCGGAATGCTCCGCGTGTGGTTGCTAGATCGATCACAATCAGCAGATTTTGTAAATCTGAAATTGAAATTGAAGGCGGCTGCTGGGAATCGGATATTGGTAGGCTGCTCATTTGTATCTCCTAATAGTCTCTAAAATATTGCCATAAAATGGCTGTATAAGTCAATTTAGTCCTTGTTTGGGCTACTGATGGTTATTAAAGACTCGTCCCAGCCAAGATATTTGATCCAGGTTTCGCTCGGAACCTTTACAGGCAATTTACGAGCATTGTCTATTAATTCCCAATAATCAGGTTTGATTGGTTTTTTAATTGGTTTCATGTGTGTTTTATGCCCCTTGATCGTATTGCAGACGTAACAAGCACAGACGATATTTTCCCAATTGGTCTTGCCACCTCTTGAACGCGGAACAACATGATCCACGGTTAGATCTATCAAATCTAGCTTTTTGCTGCAATACTGGCAGGTAAACCCATCGCGAAGCAAAAGATTAAATCTTGAGAATCGAACACCATGTTTCTTTTTGATATAGGTCTCTGATACCATGACGGATGGAACATCCAAACATATGCTAGGGCTCTTTACCTGCCAATCTTCATAATATTCAATTGGCTTTGCATGACCCAGGAATGAAATTTTAATTGCATCTTTCCAAGAAATCGAGCTGATGGGTATGATGCTCAATGGACTATAGTCAGCATTAAGTACTAATGTAGATGCCATGGTTATAGTTCCTCATTGTGTCGATTATAATCACAAAGATTAGGTAAAGCAATGGCGTCTATGCCAATATATCGTACCAAATTTTTGCGCCGGTTCCTAACATGCTAATAAAACTTGCCCCAAACACAGCTGAGCTTGCGATCAGATTATTATGCCATGCTTCCAAGTACATGGCAATATGTCCGGAGGCTGAAAAGGCTGCAAAAATAGCTATAAAAACAAACAATCTTTGCAGCAACTTTGGCATGTTATCAGGCTCCTATGCAGGATTTTTCTACACAGGACTATTTATAAACATTGGTAAGATTTACATGGCATATTAAGGCTGCATACAATCCAAGACAAACTATCCCATCTTTAACTGCAAATAGGTATTCATGGTATCATACAACTGTTTGAAATATGGATCCGTTTCGTATAATTCAATCTTAGCGTGTAGCATGGCCAGGTCGTCATCCGTTGGATGGGACTTCCTTCTAAATGACTCTATTAGCCGCTGTATACCGTCAATTGGAATGCTTACGATGGCGCATTCAATGGCTCGATTATAGTTGTATGAGTCAGATGCCGTAAGGGTGTGCGGATTTAGACCCCATAATGGAGGTATGATAGATTGAGGATGTCTCGTCTCAAAACCCTTGAATTGACCATTAACAGAGCGCAGAAACCATTCTGCATCATGCCTATTCATACCCATGATTCTAGTTTTCCAATCGACCGTATTGCTGCAAATGCCTACTGTAGGTTTTCAATTTATTCTTTTTCAGCTGTGAACCGTTGATAATGGCAGACCGATCAATGCCAAACTGATCAATAACAATATCAATCATGGCTTGTAAATCGCCTAGCTCAAAAATCAACTCCTCAAGATTCGTGAGTGAATTCCTGCCCTTGTTGTTGCTATCAGCTCCCCACCTATGTATTTTCGACGCGGCTTTCACCACTTCACTACATTCTTCGGCCAGTATGACCAGCGATTCGTCCTGTCCATTGGCTATCATGTGTTGACAATCTCATCAAAGCCTTCGGCCTCAGTTGGAGGCTGTAGCTGGGCCAGCATGCTAGCAACCACGTTGAGCGGGATCGTCTTTCCTGGACGACTTTGGAGACGCCGGTTCAATTCTTTCTCATTTGGGGTCTGGAAGAAAACCGCCACCTTGCGATAATTTTTAGGGATTTGGGACAACTTTCCCTGCCGGGTCTTGGCGGTGAGATTTGTCTGGTCCCATACAATGTCCATATTGTTGGCGATAGCCGTTTTCAAATTTTGATTCATCTGTGCCGTGGCACCCTTGATCTCATCCTGGAACACCTCAGAATAGGTTTTGCCCTGTGCAGCAGCACGCTGGTCAATTATTGCATCCGTGGATACAACCATTGTCTTGTTCCAGTCAAAGTTTTGGTTGGCGATCCAAGTGCTTTTGCCACTGCCTGGCACACCAATCATCATGTAAACGGTAGGCATGTTATTCTCCATTTAGATTAAACTATTTCGTTAGTGTCCGCATCGTCGATGCTTCGCCATTCAGTTTGCGGATGGTATTGGCAATGAAATGACTCTGAATCTTTCACTCCCCAGATAAACACATGCGGTCCGTCCATATCTTCCCCTACCCATACATGATGGAAGCATAGGTCGCTTGGATGCGATAGATTGTCCAGAGAGGTCTCAATATCCGCAAGCACCATTTTGCGGTATTGCGCTTGCAGATCGGCATCCGTATCATGCCATTCTAGCTTAATTGTCATGGTCTGAATCCCATTCTTGGTTGTTCCGGTGATTTTGTTCTTCTGCCCATTCTTCTTGCTGCCTGCGATCCTGTTCTTCCTCTCGTGCACGCTCAGCAGCATACTTATCTTTCAAAAACCTGTCATAAACATCATTTGCTCCGTCGCCCCAATAATCAAAGCGTAAACCACAATCATCGCATGATTCAAGACTAACGGTCTCGCGATAACTTGTGCTACCACAGTTAGGGCAGCGTTGAACACCTGAACGAGGTACATTGACCCTGTGCCCGTCATCATGGTAGCCATTATTGCTATATCGCGGGTAGGTCATGCTACTCGTCATCCATTTCTGAACAATTTGTTTGGCCAAAATATTCGCACTGTTCCTCATCTCGCCATTTTTTAGCAAATTGAAGCGCAACTTCTGCACTGGTAATGGACAATTCATCCTCGGTGAAGCGTGTGGCTAGACCGTCCTGATTGTGGGTTTTACACCAATAAATGACCTCGATTCCTGACTTACGTAGGTTGATTTCAATGCGAGAAACGAATTTATGCTTTACGGTGGCTTCCAGCGTTTCAATGTTGCAAACGTATTCTCGCGTGATACCGTATCTATCACGTTGCGTAATCACATCATTGGTATATGTTTTGAAAACACGCGGGACATAAAATTCATGTCCAACATCATATTTTGTTTTGATTATCATCGTTTCAACCTTGCTAAAATGGGACGGTATCGAGCACAATGCCGTTTGCATCGTGTATCTCGTAACAAGATCCAAACGGATAGTGATCTATTACAGCCCATGCATCATCTTCGGTGGCAACTTCTTGCACCAGTCGCGAATTGATGTAAACTTTGTAACCTTGCGTTCTTAAATCTAAATCTAAAGACAGTTGAGTCATATTACAACCCAACTGGCTTATAATCAATAACAGTTCGGCTAAAAGGTTCTACCTGCACAATGTCACTGCTATCAATGTCTTTGTCGCGTAAAGAATTATATTCTCCATCGCCGCTACGCTGCCAACTAACCTGCCAGTATGTATCGTCCGACAGTCTTTTGTACACGGTGGTCATGTAGCAACCGTGGCGCCACGAAGGATCCGCGTTTTCATACACTTCTTCAAAATCGTCATGATCCTCGCAGTATGCATTGCGTACATCATCAATCGTTGGTTTGATCATTTTATTCATCTCCTCTATTAGCACCGTAATCCCACAAAACATTACCAAAAAGTTTACGGATTGTAATAACCTTGGTCCTTGTGCGATGCACTGGTTCTCCAGAATTGACCCAACCGTTTTGCGTTCTAGGATATGTTATCACTAGTCTCCAACACCTGGTTCTGCCATGAATTGAGCCACTACCGCAGCCTTGTGCCGGGCCAACTCGCTGCTCATACCGCAAGAACACAGTGGGTTACCGTCTTGTGGTCCAGTGCAACCACAGGCTTGCGGCCAATGTTCCCAATCCACCACCGCTTGGATACCTTGATGGGCGACGATCTCGCGAGCATAGTCCACGAGTTCATCGATGGTGGCGGTGGTACGGTAGGAGACGTTGACTCCAGGAATGCCGAACTTCTCTGGATACAGCTTGACCAGCACCTGTCGAACCTCGTGCTCAGGTCGTTTGGTAACCTCTACCAACGCATCGGTATCTAGCACACTTCCGGCTTCAATGGCCTTCTTAACCTTGTATTCAGTCACTTGATTTGTCATTACTCATCTCCCAGCAACGTTGCACCGTAATCCCACTTGGCATTACCAAACAGCTTGCGGATCGCATCAACCTTGGTCTGTGTGCCGAGATTCTTGCGAACCGTGTCAACCACCGCTTGCCTCCAGTCCGCATCATGGAACGCATCCCAGTTACGGAAGATGGCACTCTTGAGGTTTGGGTCAAGGGTCTGATACCGCTCATCTAGAGCAAAGCTCTTGCGATCAGCACCATGCTCTGCCTTGACCATCAGATATCGATGCTTCCAAGTGTCCGCAGCCTCAGCAATGCCTTGCCAGAACGCCGCTTCAAACTTTTCCAGACGATGACGGGTATCGTCATCCAGCACCGACTTAACGTCGTCAAGCTTCTCATCCAACAGCATCTCGATCACCCCATTCTCACGCAGGATTGAGTCCTTGGCTTTGTGTTGCAATACGTACTCGCTGCCCTTGATTTTCAGCATGTGTCCGTCGGCAAACCGGATGATCCAACCTTCCTGGCCAACGAGATCATGGGTTTCAGACAGCAGCGCTTGCATGTTAGCAACCGTGCCTTCATACTGTCTAACGATATCGATACCATATGCCTCGGCATAGGTGCGCATTTGCTCATAGCTCTTGTACGCACCGGTGTTGATGTCGCGGATGGCGGTTAGAACCAGACGATCCTCAGGATAATCCACCACGATGCGCTGCTTACGGCTGCACCACTCAAAGATCGGGGTCTGGCCGCGCTCAATGTGCAGCATGATGAAATCATGGTAGTTTGCATGATCAGCCACCCACACCTCAGCCTGCATGCTAACATCAGTGATGCCCATCTTGGTACCCAGACGATATGAGTTGCCCAATGCGAACGGACGAATCATCGAGTTGTGAACTAAAATGCCATTGGCATAGAAGTTGTGAGTTGACGTTTGAATGTCATATCGTGCCGAAGGAGAGGTAATCTTTTCGATTCTGCTGATTTTAGTCACAATATTCTCCAAAAGCTTGTTTCTACAACTATCTTGCTAAATATATAGCATAAAGAGGAGTAAGTGTCAATGAAAATAGTTTGCCCAGTTTGTTTAAAATCGTTAGGAAATGTCCCGCATTACGCAAAATGCAACCCAAACAACCTGTCAAATGAAGAGGTCAAACATTGGGTCTTTCAGTTCAACTTCGCCCCATTTATCGAGGAAAATGGGGCTACTATCAAGGCTCTTTATGTTGACGAGCAACGATCTGTACAAGAGCTTGCGCAAAAATATAATCTACCTTGGGGTAAAATAAAGAAAATACTTACAGAGCTTGGCATTACTCATCGTGGGTTATCTGATGCATCCAATACCACAAGGACTAGGCAGAAATATAAAGAGACATGCATAGATAAGTACGGTGCTGAGAATGCACTATCTAAAAATACAGAAGCTTACCATAAAAGGAATCAGACCGTTCAGTCCAAATATGGAGTGCAAAACGTACGTCAATCAAACATAGTGAAAGACAAGATAAATCAAACTATGATGTATAGATACGGCACGTTGCGTATTACCAAACTACCACGATTTCAAAAAAATAAACCAAATAAACTCGAAGCTCGTGTTTCGGCAGCCCTCACATTATGTGATATTGCGCATACGTTTTCATATTATATCAAAAGGCGTCAGTTTGATTTCCATATAAGCTATACTAAAATCGTTATCGAGATACAAGGTGATTTCTGGCATGCAAACCCGGCATATTACAAATCTACAGATACAATCAAGTTTATAACAGGGCTCACATCTGTTCAATCTATATGGGACGCGGATGAAGCTAAAATCCAAGTTGCTAGATCATATGGATATACTGTTATTCCACTTTGGGAATCCGACATTAACAAGTTGAATGATGAGGAGTTACAGAGTTGGCTCCTCAATCATTTAGCGACTGAACTTCGTCGCCTTCTTCCAGATCAGCAACAGTAAGGTATGCACCTTTGTTTACACACCATACCTTATGGTTATCAGTCAGTTCTATCGACCGCCCGTCATGTAGTGTTACTCGATACCAGTTATCCGTCGACTCTTTGATAGACTTTCCTTGAACTTGCGCCCACACATCTTGACGGCTGGCATGATCATAAGCTCGCACAGGAATCTCTGTATCTGATTCGCAAATATCTTTCATAGGCATGTTGCCATACGGCGTTTCGACCATAGTGTCAGCACTAAGGCAGCCATCCAGCTTTTCCAGTATCACATGAGGCTGGTCAAGATCGATGAGATGAGACTGCGTTTCGTTGCGCTCGTTTACATTGAAAAACTTATGGAATGGGCGAGAGATCAGCGTTCCATTACGGTCAAAGATCAATCCGCGGCACTCGCGGCGGATTGCCTTTGCTCGCAATGCCTCATTGCGCATCTTGGCACTGCCACCTGCGGTCTTAACCTGCGGAAAGGTGTCCGGATGAGACACAAGATAGTTGGCCACATATCCCCACTCGCGTTCGGCAATGATGAACTCTGGCAACTCCTGGATTACCTCACGAACTTCATCAAGGTGCGATATGTATGGAAATTCGTAGTGCACTGGTCTGGTCCTTGTAATGGTTATCTTAGTATAGCATATCATGCACGTAGGTCAAGCGCTAAATACTGCACCATGTGTACCATAATTGCCAAGCGATTTCCAAATATAGGGTGGGTAGGCGTTAAAAACCGAGATCGGCCAGCGGCTACTCGCACGAAATTATTTCGAGATGAAGAAGATGGCTACCAACGTGTAACACTGGTCGACGAATCAACCCAATGGACCGAAGGAATGAACGGCGACGGTGTTAGCATACTCAGCTCTAGCCTTAGCCCTGCTAAAAATGGTGTAGCTAAAATGCATCCAAGCAAGGATGGATTAATGATACGCGATGCATTGGCGCAGCCAACCGTTGACAGAGCGGTTGCATTGCTAAGGGATCGCGGAGTAGGTGGCTGCGTAATGGTATTTGATGCCAATAAAATGATACTAATAGAAGGCAAAACAGGGTCGAATCGCCGGCAAATCGTGCGTGAAATAACCGGTGACAAAATAGCACGTACCAACCACGGAGTGTGGATTCCCAGTGCCGGATATCAGCCGGACAGCAATGACCCAATACTTGCAATGCGCAGGATAAGTTCCCAATCAAGGCTAGAAATTGCCAATTACATATTGGACCAAGCCAACACTCCAGAAGAACTAATGCCTTTGCTGGCCAAAAGATGGATTGACAATCCGCAACTGACCACCTTGCGCACACCCATACCTGGCCTAAGTTCTCGTACAACTGAACAGTTGATGCTTGATCCAAAACAGCGGTTGATGTTGCTGCGTAATGTAGATGGTGTGTTTGATTTCAACCAGCGCAATGCAAACCCACCAGGAAGCCAGGTTCTGGTGGGCATTGTCCATCCTTGAGCCTATAATACCTTAAGCAACATGGTATTGCGATTGAACTTGCCGGTCAAGCTCCAGCTTTTGCCGTTTACCTGATCAAGCAGCACTTCAAGCCTACGAACCGTTGTTGCCCGATTCCAATGGGGCAAATCAGTTTCAGGTTTACGCAAGGTTTTACCAATTGATTTTTTTTCATCGAAGTTTGTGATCCTAGCGCCCTGAACGCTTAGGCGCTTGCTAGCCTCGGCGAAATATACCTCACAGTGTCGCGTTTTGGTATTGTAAATGACGGCTGCCTCGGCCCCTACTAGATTGGTAGGATCAACACTGCTGATCCCAAGATTGGAATCTTCATCCTTGTATGTTACCTTTGATGCAGCTTTCTCACCTTTACGATCGCTTTGCTCAAGCGTGTTAGATAGCTTACGCGCCTTTGCGCCTTTGGCACCGGCTTTAATGCTGGCACGATTATTTACGATCAATCCCAGGGTATCGACAATGGTGGCAAGTGGTTTTACCCAATTGGCAATTGAAGGGTCCTGCTTTGCCTCAACAAGAGAATCCTTATAGTGTTCGAGCAGTTGTCTTGCAATAACGGTTTTACCTTCGGCGCGATCAGATACGATCTTACGTACGATAGCCGGCAATTCTCGTATGGTTACCGCGCCTTTGAGCACACGGGCTTTGCTGTTGTCAATCTGGCTATAACAGTCAACGTATGCCAACACATTCTTACCCTTGGAGGAAAGCACGATAGGATCCCATGAAAAATCCCTGGTTGGTTCAGCTTTGTGCTGGTAATCGCAAAGAATTTTGCGAACTTTTTCAATGCTGGATTCCTTTAGTTTGGCCCCACGATTGATGCAGTATGCAATCTTGCCCTCTATACCAACCATATTGATCGGAATGTTGTTTGCAATGGACTCCATGTCTAAATGCTTGGCATATTTGACAAGCTCGGTTTTAAGCACATTGCTGTCAATCTCATAATGAATGAAATTCAGCACGCGACCATACCGGTCCTCAAAATCTTCAGCATTACAATCAAGTTTGGCAATTTCTTCGTCCATTGACACAGCTCCTATGGATTATAAGTAATTATAGCATAGCTGTAACAGCAGTCAATTGGTTTATGATACTGCGAATCTCTGCTTTAGCTTGGCTAGCACCGATGGTGCAGTTATCTTACCTTTGCCCGCCTTCATGACCTGCCCAACAAACCATTGTATCAATTTTGGGTTATCCTGCACCTTGGATGCTTGATCGCTATTTGCAGCAATGACCGCGTCAACGATGGCATCCAATTCATCCTCGCTGGACGCCTTGAAGCGAGGATCGCAAACAATGGCATCCATGACAGCTTGGCCAGACACACGTCTTGGCCACGGGTTGTCAATCCAGTCTTGTACCTCAGCAGGCGACATATCATCGTGCAGGTCTACGATATGCCATTTTGGCCCGATGTTCATAAGCTCAGCAAAGATTTCCTTGGCAAAACCTCGGTCAAACTTGCCGCGTTTTAGATACAACACAAACGCATTGAGGTAGTCAGCTGGGATGAGATGGCCGGCATAACCAAAATCCTTTCCAATCTCATTCAACCTAGCGGCGATGGCACCTAGGATCCATTTAGCGGCTTCGTCAGTGCCATCGTCGCAGCTTGCAGCAGCAAGGTAGTACCACCCATTTATGTTGCCATCAAACAAGTTGTAGAGCTCGGTTGCCCTACGCTTGTCAATGTCAATGCCCAATTCCTGGCAAATGCCGTAAGGATCCTTTGTAAACCAAAGCATATTAGAAATCGCCAGGTGCTACCTGTAGGCATCTTAGTCCGCGATTGCGCCACATGGTTACAACCTGATTGCGATCGTCAACGGCCATGGTTGGCAAGTAGCCGTCGGCAATCATTTGATCAAGGATCTCGCTCTTGATAACGTCATCGCTACGATAATCCATGGCAGGACGCATGTAAAGCTTGCTGTATAGATCACCAACACCTGCCACATTTTGCAACCAGGTCTCGGTAACCTCACGTTGCTCTTCGCCGCGACCGCT
>JGI26470J50227_1000090_pt1 | contig 41586 bp, 37 predicted proteins | sample FreactTroBogLake_FD_50227 | JGI IMG/M metagenome (IMG submission 50227)
TGTATTTATCCTAAATTAGCGCCACAACCGATGGCTGAAAATGCTTTACTCACGGGCGAGCTTGAATCGACCAATGAGCCTTATGCCATTGCCAAGATTGCAGGCATCAAATTGTGTGAGAGTTATAACCGTCAGTATGGCCAATCGCATGGCATTGACTACCGCTCGGTAATGCCCACCAATTTGTATGGCCCTGGAGATAACTACCATCCAGAAAATAGCCACGTCATTCCTGCTTTGATTCGGCGTTTTCATGAAGCAAAGGTAAGTCATGCACCAGAAGTCTTGATTTGGGGTACGGGATCCCCTAAGCGTGAGTTCTTGTACGTCGAAGATATGGCAGAAGCTTCAGTATTTGTCATGGATTTGGATAAGGCGACTTACGATCAACATATAAGCCCGATGCAAAGTCATATTAATGTGGGCTTTGGTGAAGATGTGACGATTGCCCAGTTAGCGCAAGCGGTAGCGAGCACTACGGGGTATGCTGGCAAGATTGGTTTTGATGCGAGTAAGCCCGATGGCACACCTCGCAAGTGGATGGACTCAACGCGCTTAAATAAATTAGGCTGGAAAGCCAAAATTGGACTGAATGCCGGTTTAGCCAGAGCCTACGCTGATTTTTTGCAACACACAGCTGAGAAAACCACTTGAAAATTGGCTTTCATACCAATAATTTATCGTTTCGCGGCGCCGAGATAGCGGTCTTTGATTACGCGCTGCACAATCAGTCGCTTTTACAAAATCAATCGCTAGTCTTTTATAAAAGCCAATTACCTAGTGAGCCCACCGTCATTGAAAAGTTCTCTAAGCACTTTAAGCTTTTACCGTACCAGAGCAATAGTGATCTGGCGCGTCTAGCAGATCAAGAAAAAATCGATTTACTGTATTTCATTAAATCGGGTGAGCGCGATGGTGATCTGATTAGCAATGTACCTTGCGCAATCCATGCAGTCTTTCCGACTAAAGTCAAAGAGTTTCATGGTGATAAATTGGCTTTTGTTTCACAGTGGCTCGCAAAAGAGTATTCCAATGGGAAGGTACCTTTTGTGCCACATATGATCGACTTGCCCCTGGTTGAAGGCGATCTTCGAAAAGAGCTCAATATTCCAGAAGGTGCGACAGTACTGGCTAGCTACGGGGGGTCAGATAGCTTTAATTTGCCCTTTGTTCATGAGACCATTCTTAAGGTATTGGGTAAACGCAAGGATATCTATTTTTTATTCATGAACTTTGCGCCTTTTGCCCAGCATGAGCGCCTTCTCTTTTTGCCTGGTAACTCTGACATGCAATACAAGATGCGATTTATCAATACCGCTGACGGTATGCTCCACGCTAGAGGCATTGGAGAGAGTTTTGGCTTGGCTTGTGGCGAGTTCTCGATTAAAAATAAGCCAGTCATGACCTATGCCATGTCACCACAGCGCAGCCATATTGAAATTTTGGGCGATAAGGCTCTCCTGTACAAAGGGCGGAGCGATCTTGAGGCCCTATTGATGGAATTTAACCAACAGATTCAGCATCAGCAAAACTGGGACGCCTATAGTCAGGATTTTTCTCCCAAAGCGATCATGCCCAAGTTCAATGACGTTTTTATCAAAGGGGCAAACTTTGATCCTAAGGGTATTGGCAGGCTCGATAAGCTGGCGATTGAAGCCTATCGTTTTGGTCGGAAATTGAGAAACATCTCAAAAAAACTATATTTATGATCAAGTTATGACCAAAAATATTTCCTCCATTTCAGGCGAAGTAAGCATTTCCAGCATTGGGGTGTATGTCCAGGCAGCTTGCTTTTCGGTACTTTATGCAATCTGGATTCTTCCCAACACGATTTTAGTTCGCAACGTGTGCCTTGTCTTAGGCGCTGCCATCGGTATTTATCAGATACACCGTTTTCGTAAACAGGTAAAGCCTCCCCAGGCTATTCCTATTTTTTTATTATTTTCTCTATTTGGATGGGCGACCTTTCACCTACTGTTTTTAAGCAATAACTTTGCGATGCAGTATGAGGAATATGCCAGCGTTTGGAAAAGGAGTCTTTTAGCGCTTCTGTTTGCTTTTGGTTTTGGGGTGACAGTGGTCAAAAGTTCACCGAGAGTACGCCAAACTCTATGGACTATTTTTTACTTAGGCCTCATAGCCCCCACCTTAATTTACTTAGCAAAGTATTTTTTAATCTGGTTTGGGCGCACCTATGAGGTGACTATTCCACTATATTGGGGTTTGTATGTCAGCAGCGGACCTTACTATGTTGCAAAGACTGCTTATATGGGGTTTTGCGCTCCAGTACTCGGGATCACCTTAGGGCAACTCTATTCCAGATTGAGAGGGGGTATTTGGTTAAGTCTGGGAAATTTATTTTATATATTCACGGTATCAGCAATATTTTTTCTTTTTTATAAAGAAAATATAAAAAACGGCATGGCTTATGGATTTCTTTTTATACTAATTTTTATCCTCCTTCTTTTTATTAAAAACATAAGATTGGTGCCATTCAAAAGTACCATACTTATTTTAGTTTTGGCCCTCATATCAGGATTTTTTGTATTTAAAAATATTCAAGATAATCCCTCCTGGAAAACCCTTTTTTCTGATGCAAAAATTGCAGTTCAAACTACGCAGTATCAAAATTGGCAATGCGGACCTATTTTGGGGTACCCGAATAATGACTTGGGTCAGGTAGTTTCGGTTACAAATTACGAGAGAATTTCATGGGGGGTGGAGGCCACAAAGCTGGTAGCTAAATACCCGTTGGGGTTTGGTTTAGTTGAGAGATCGTTCCGCCAGCGTGGCAATGAAATCTGGCCTGGATCATGTCTGAGCCAAAGTCATAGTGGTTGGCTGGACTTGGCGCTAGGTATTGGCGTTCCAGGGATATTACTTATTTTTGGGTCTTTATTTGGTTGTTTGATAAGCCTTCAGTCTTTGATGGTAGGCTCAAGTAAGTCCGATCATGTTTGGCTAACCATGGCATATTGTGCACTTTTTAGTTTTTTGATGATTTGGTGTACTACAGAAATTAGTCAAAGAGTATTTTTTGAGGAATTAATCTTCTTTTTAGCCCTCGCTTCCGGTCTAATATTTTTAACCAGCTCAAATGAGTGAATTGATAACCTAAACTCTTTGAATGGACATCGTTTTTCGTTTTGTCACTATGGATAGACCCTTAATCACTGCAGTGGATGTGGAGAAGCCCCTCTTGAAATGCATTAATTTATTTTTTAAGCCAAATAAAATCAATTTTTAAGATTAAAGTATATATAATTTTTTAGATGAAATCATTGCAAAAATTTGAAGATTCAGGTTTAGATGAGATCTCTCTCGTCGATGCCTTTCTCTTTTTAAAAGAGACCTACAAAACAATCCTTATTTTTGGCGCTCTTGGAGTCGCCCTAGCGATCGCGTTCCTAGTTATTACCCCTAAACGGTATGAAGCTACCGCCCAAATTCAGATGGCTCAAATTATTGCTGCAAACAACAGCAGCAGCAGCAACAACAACAACTTGTTGGGTGTCAATATAGAAGATCCAGCTCTGTTAATTAGTCGCTTAGCTTTGCCAGCAAGTTTTACTCAGAAAGAGGCAAAGGCCTGTGGTCTGGGCAATCAGCAAGGTGTAGAAGCCATTTTAGCCAAGTCTATTAAAGTAAGTCCCATAAAGGGTGTAGGTAATGTCGTTGAGCTCAAAGCATTTGGAGAATCACCTGAGGCGGCTGCAAATTGTGCTAAGGCGGTATTTGAGATGATTAAGGCAACACAATTTCAAATTGTGTTGCCTTATATTGAGGAAGCTATAGCCAAAATAGCGGATGACCAAAAGCGTTTGACTTCTGCTCAGCAGGTAATTGCCAATGCTGATAAATCGGGCCAAGCAATGAGTGCAAGTTATCTTGCCACGCGTGATGAAATTCGTTTTTTGCTAGATGAAGTCACCAGCTTGAGAAATATCATTACGAGTGGTGTTTCACGTGCTGCCCACCTAGTGTCGCCAATTTATGCTGACAATACCCCTATTGCACCGCGAAAACCCTTAGTTTTGTTAGTTGGGCTACTGGGTGGTTTATTTGTAGGGGCTTTATTGGCGCTAATTAGCAAGTCCTTGACTAAACTTGAAAGCCATATGGGTGGAGTTTTGTAATGAAGGGTTTTTTGCATACGACAGCACGAGATCGGGCATTAGCGGGCGCTATTAGAAAATTATGAAGAATGTTAATAACATTAAGTAAAGTGTCTTCACTTGAACTCATTGATGTGATGCTTGTTAAAAAAATTTAACAGTATGTTGATTATTAAATCATTGTGAAATCTCCCAGAATAGAGTTCACTCTTATTAAAGGTTTAAGTTATGAATGCTGAGCTAGAGAAATTAAAAATATGCATTGTGGGCCTGGGATATGTTGGCCTTCCTTTAGCTATCGAATTTTCAAAAAAATTCCCAGTAATCGGGTTTGATATTAACTCTCGACGTGTGGAGGAATTAAGAAATGGGGAGGATACCACTAAGGAGGTAAATCTTGACTCCTTAGTAAACTTAAATTTACTTTTCACCGATGACGAAGCTTTATTGAAGGACTGTAATTGTTTCGTAATCACTGTTCCAACACCTGTTGATAAGCATAAGCAACCTGATTTAAGACCATTGCTTTCTGCAAGCAAAATAGTTGGGAAATCAATTGGGAAAGATGATCTTATAATTTATGAATCAACAGTTTACCCAGGTGCAACTGAAGAGGAGTGTGTCCCAGTAATAGAGGAAACATCTGGACTTCTTTATAACAGAGATTTTTTTGTTGGCTACAGCCCAGAAAGAATAAACCCTGGCGATAGGACTCGAACTCTTTCATTAATTAAAAAAATTACCTCAGGATCAAATCCTAAAACAGCAAATTTTGTGGATGAACTTTATAAGTCAATCATCAAGGCTGGGACATACCAAGCCGAGAGTATTAAAGTTGCAGAAGCTGCTAAGGTGGTAGAGAACACCCAGCGTGATTTAAATATTGCCTTAATGAATGAATTGGCAATTATATTTAATAGACTTGAGATTGATACTGAAGCTGTTTTACAGGCTGCGGCAACAAAGTGGAATTTCATGCCTTTCCGTCCTGGTTTGGTTGGTGGCCATTGTATTGGGGTTGATCCTTACTATCTAACGCATAAAGGCCAAGCGATTGGCTGTTATCCAGAAATCATATTGGCGGGGCGTAGGTTGAATAATGGCATGGGGGCCTACATATCGTCACAACTTATTAAATTGATGATGAAGCATAGTATTCAAGTACGAAATTCAAAGATTCTTTTGATGGGTTTGTCTTTTAAGGAAAATTGTCCAGATATTCGTAATACTAGAATTGTTGATGTTATAGCCGAGTTGAGCGATTTTGATTGCGATCTAGATGTCTATGATCCCTGGGTATTGCCTGAGGAGGCTCTCAAGGAGTACGGTATCCAGCTAACTACAGAGCTCAACCCTGATAGTTATGACGCCATTTTATTGCTTGTTGCCCACGATGATTTTAAGAAAATGGGTGTTGACAAGATCCATGCGTTAGGAAAAGAGAAGCATGTTTTGTTCGATATCAAAAGCATTTTCCCAAGAGATCAAACCGATTTAAGGCTCTAATGTTAGCAATTATTCAGGCACGGATGTCATCTATGCGTCTTCCCGGTAAGGTCTTGATGAATATTGCTGGAAGACCAATGCTTGAAAGAGTTTGCGATCGAGTAATGCAGTCTAGTAACGTTAAGAGAGTAGTTATTGCAACATCTAACCATTCATCCGATGATCCAATAGAGAAATTTTGTTATTCACGAAATTTTTCCTGTTTTAGGGGGGCGCTAGATGATGTAGCTGGAAGGTTTCTTTCCGTCATTCAAAGAGAGGGTGCCGAAGAGTTTATAAGAATTAGCGCAGACAGCCCTTTAATTGATCCTAAGTTAATTGATAAGGCAGTGGAAGAGTATAGGCATGGACAATATGATTTGGTTACAAATGTCTTGCATAGAACCTTTCCAAAAGGGCAGTCTGTAGAGTTAATTCGGAGTTGTACATTTAGGCAAATATGCGCTAATTTAATTGATCCTGATGATCGAGAGCATGTTACTAAAGCATTTTATAGAAATTCAAGTGCATATAAGATTAAAAATTTTTCAGCAGAGATATCAGCTGGAGAATTTCAGCTATCAGTTGATACTCGCGAAGATTTTGAAAGAATTTCTTCAATAATCAACCTTTCAAGTGTTGGATCTGATGGCTGGCTGGATTTTGTAAAATTGACTAAAGACCTTAATCTATGAATTCATCGTTGCTAAAAGTTGGAATTATTGGTCTAGGAGTGGGCGAGCGACATATAGCCGGGTATCAACAGGATGAAAGATGTCATGTTGTTGCTCTGTGTGATTTTAATAAAACCAAATTGTTAGAAGTGGGAGCTAGGAACCCCAACATTACTTTGTATGAGGATGCGGAAAGTGTGTTGTGTAATTCTGAGATTGATATTGTATCTATAGCTTCATTTGATACCTTTCATTTCGAGCAAATTATGCTTGCTATCCAAAATGACAAGCATATATTTGTGGAAAAACCAATGTGCCTGTTTCAGCATGAATTAAATAAAATCAAAGAGGCGCTTCACAGAAAGCCCAATATTCGGCTGTCTTCAAATCTTATCCTTAGACATGAATCCCGCTTTGAAGAACTGTATAAAAGGATTGTCGCTGGAGACCTTGGCGAATTGTATTATTTAGAAGGGGATTATGACTACGGAAGACTCTCAAAGTTAACCAATAGTTGGAGAGGGGAGATACCTTTTTACTCGGTAACCCACGGTGGCGGTATACATTTAATTGATCTTGTTTTATGGTTATCTGGCCAAGTTCCTAATGAAGTGTGTGCGTATGGAAATAGCATTTCTACAAAGGGTACTGCATTTCGGTATCCAGATTTTGTAGCCGCTCTTTTTAAGTTTGAGTCTGGCTTAGTTGCCAAGATAAGCGCCAATTTTGGAAGCGTAATTCCACACGGCCACAAGCTTTGTGTTTACGGAACAAAAGGCACATTTATTCATGGGCATAATGATGCATTTTATTACTACTCTAGGGATCCACTTTTGCCCCCTGAGATCGATAATAACTTATATCCGAGCGCAAACAAGGGTGATATGATTCCAAGTTTTATAGACTATATTTTGTCTGCTAAGAAACCTCTTACAGCTGAAAAAGCAGTGTTCGACGCTATGTCGATATCATTGGCAATAGAGCGCTCGCTGACTGAAAAATGTTCAGTCAAAGTCGATTGAGTAAGGGAATTATTATGAATATACCGTTTGGCATGCCGATTATTGGTGATGAGGAAAAATTGGCAGTAATGAAGGTCCTCGAGGGCTCAATACTTGTCCATGGTCCCTTAGCTACTAAATTTGAGGATGATTTCTGCAAATTTACAGGCGCGCCATATTCCGTTAGCGTCTCATCATGTACTGCCGGAATGCACCTGGTGTATTTCGCCCTTGGCTATGGTCCTGGAGATGAGGTAATAGTCCCTGCGCAAACGCATGTAGCAACGGCTCATGCTACAGAGCTAACGGGCGCAAAAGCAGTATTTGTTGATGCTGAGATGGAGACTGGCAATATTGATATCAATGCAATTGAGGCCGCAATTACTTCAAAAACACGTGCTATTGCTGTAGTCCATTATTTGGGTGTGCCTGTTGATATGCCGAAAATTATGGATATTGCAAAAAAGCATAGTTTATTCGTATTGGAAGACTGCGCCTTAGCTCCTGGGGCAAAGGTCGATAATGTTCATGTTGGACTTTATGGTGATGTTGGAGTGTTTTCATTCTATCCAGTTAAGCATTTCACCACCGCAGAAGGTGGAATGGTTATATTGAAAGATGAAAATTTCGCAAAACGCTTGAGACTATTAAAAGCTTTTGGTGTGGATAAAACCCATTCAGAGCGAAAAGAGCCAGGTGTATATGACACAGTCGCTCTAGGATTTAACTATCGCATGAGTGAAATTCATGCCGCAATTGGTATCGAGCAAATAAAAAAATTACCTAAATTTTTAGAAAAGAGAAGGCAAAATTTTGAATTACTTGAGAAAAGTCTAATCGGAGTAAAGGGACTGAGGTTGTTGCCTCAACCGTTTAACAGTCGACTGCAAAGCTGTCATTATTGCGCCGGAGTAATTCTTGATGAGGATTTAATATCGCGGCGCGGTGAAATTATGACCAAGCTTGGGCAAAAGGGTATTGGTACTAGCGTTTATTACCCACAGCCTGTCCCTAGAATGACTTATTATCAAAATAAGTATGGTTATGAGGGCACTAAATATCCTAATGCAACGCGAATTAGCGATGGGATTATTGCGCTTACTGTTGCGCCCCATGTAACACCTGAGCAGGTGGTATATATGACTAACGAACTTATAGCAATTATGAAAGATATAAATGGATAAATTTTTAAACCTCAAAGGCAAGCGTGTCGCAATTATTGGCGGCGCAGGATTTATTGGCCATAACTTGGCCCTCAAATTAAAAAGTCTTGGCGCGGAACCTCACGTCGTGGATGGTTTGCAGGTGAATAACTTAGGGTATTACACAAGCGGCTATACAACTGATCCAAATGCTGAGCGTTATATCTCATTTATTAATGAGAGATTAAATTTACTAAGACAAAATGAAGTAGGGCTACACATTATCGATGTACGCGATTACCACTTAATTAGTCATACGCTTAATAGTATTAAGCCAGATGCAATAGTTCATTTGGCAGCAATTGCACATGCTAATAGATCAAATAAGGATCCATTCTCAACTTTTGATCATAGTATGCGTACACTTGAAAATGTACTAGATGCAAGTAAGAGCGATGGTACGCATGTGATCTATTTTTCTTCATCGATGGTGTATGGAAATTTTGAAGGCGATGCGGTTACGGAGGATAGGCCATGTAATCCAATAGGGATTTATGGCGCACTCAAATATGGAGCAGAAAAACTAGTTATTGCTTATAACCAAGTATTTGATTTGCCTTATACAATTATTAGGCCATCAGCCTTGTATGGTGAGCGATGCGTTAGCAGAAGAGTCGGACAAGCATTTATTGAAAATGCATTAATGGGCCGACCCCTTACAATCAATGGCGACGGTACGGATAGTCTTGACTTTACATATATTGACGATCTTACCCAGGGTGTAATTCTAGCGATTGCAAAAAAAGAAGCTGTAAACGAAACATTTAATATTACGTATGGAAGTGCAAGACAAATTAACCAGATGGCTGAAATAGTGTTGTTAGAATTTCCAGGTTTGAAGCTGACGCGAAACCCAAGAGATGGTTTGATGCCTGAACGCGGAACATTAAATGTCGACAAAGCTAAAGAGCTACTTGGTTATGATCCAGAATACCCCCTTGAAAAAGGCTTTATACAATATATCAAATGGTACAAGGACTTTGCTGAGCATAATCCAAAATTATTTTCAGGGTGAGTTAATTAATCATAGGTCATGGCTATGCTCGATAAAGATCAATGGTTAAGCTCGATTTTAGGAAAGAGCGTTTTTCAGATTGATTCTGAATTTGTATCACAGCTAGCTAATTCTCATTTACCACAAGGCTCAGCTCTTGTAATGGCCAAAGTACCCGTTATTAATGTGCTCGATTGTATTCACTTACAGAGGCTAAATTTTTCTCTGGTGGATACAAATGTCCAGCTACAAAAATTAAGCGATAAAAGTAGTTTTCTAACGAATAACTTAAATATAAGATTTTCAAATCCCTCTGACCAAGAGGGGGTCTTAAAAATTGCAGCCAACTCATTTTCCTATGATAGATTTCATAATGATCCTGGTATAAGGCAGGAAGCTGCCGAAAAAATAAAGGTAGAGTGGGCCAAAAATTTCTTCAAGAATGCTCGAGGTAATTGGATGGTTGTGGCTGAGGACAGGGGCATTATTTCTGGTTTTTTACAGCTATTACATGGGGCAGATGGAGCGCTTATAATTGACCTTATTGCGGTGGATCAGAATTATCGCCATACTGGAGTTGCCCAAAGTATGATTAGTTTTGCAATGCAGAATTGCGAAACCAGCACTGAAGTTGTTAGGGTAGGTACTCAAATTGCAAATCTCCCCTCAATTGCCCTGTATCTCAAAATGGGGTTCTCTATTACCTTTGCACAATATGTTTTTCATTACCACATATAACAAGACTCTCATATGACCTATAGTTTTGATCCAAACAAGAAAGTATTCATTGTTGCTGAAATTGGCAATAACCATGAAGGTAGTTTTGATCTAGCCATGGAGATGGTAGAGGCTGCAGCAAAAACGGGTGTTGACGCAGTTAAATTTCAAACTTTCATTCCTGAATTCTTCGTTTCAAATAACGATGTAGCAAGACTTGAGAGATTAAACAAATTTAAGCTAACCCACGACCAGTTTCGAAACTTAGAAATAAGAGCAAGGGAGTTAGACTTAATTTTCTTCTCTACCCCCTTAGATATTGAAAGCGCTTTTTTTCTGAATGAAATTCAACCAATTTTTAAGATTTCTTCCGGAGATAATGATTTTTATCCCCTAATAAAGGCTATCGCTTCATTTAATAAACCAACTATTATTTCTTCTGGTATAGCAGATCTAGATTTTATAAAAAATCTAGTTATCTATTGGAATAATGTTGGCGGGCATGATAAGAATTTAGCAATTATGCATTGTGTATCAAGTTATCCGGCCCCTCAAGATCAGGCTAACTTGAGAGCTATTTCAACGTTGAAGAGTGCGTTTCCGAATCTAGTCATTGGATATTCAGACCATACATTGGGCATTAAGGCTGCGATATTTGCTGTTGCAGCTGGAGCAAGAATTATTGAAAAACACTTTACGTTAAATAAGAATCAATCAGATTTTCGTGATCATCAATTATCTGCTGATCCAGCCGAGATGGAGAGTCTAGTCTTACAGATAAAAGAAATTTCAGAATTAATGGGTGATGGCCTCAAGGTACTGCAGCCCTGTGAGCGTGAAATGGTATCGGCTATGCGAAGATCAATAGCTGCCGCACGTAATCTTGCGGCTGGGGATGTAATTACTCTCGAAGATATTACCTGGTTAAGGCCTGGAACGGGCTTATCAGTAGGCTCTGAAAATCAAGTTATTGGAAAAAAAACATTTACTTCACTAAGTCGCGGAGATCTTATCCAGCTCAAAAATTTATTCTGATATTTTAAGATTTTTAATGATGGCTAATTAGCCTAGATATTAGGAAGCAAATTAGATTTTTTAAAATGGTAACTTAATTATGTGTGGAATTGCTGGCTACTTTGGAATAAATCTTATTTCCGCTGATCGACTTGAGCGGTGTAAACAGCTAATGGAAAGACGGGGGCCTGATGGAAATGGCTACCTCTATAAAAAAGTCGGGAAAAATCGACATGCTCAATTATTACACTCTCGACTAAGAATTCTAGATTTAGATGAACGGTCTAACCAGCCGTTTTTGACTGACGATGATTGTTTGACATTCAATGGTGAAATTTATAACTATTTAGAGTTAAGAGATGAATTGCAGAAGAGTGGTGAATTATTCAGGACAGATGGTGATACAGAGGTCCTTGCAAAAGTCCTCCAAAAATTTGGGATTGAAGGTCTAAATCTTTGCGAAGGTATGTGGGCATTTGGATGGCTAGATCAACATGGATTAATCCTTTCTAGAGACCGTTTTGGAGAAAAGCCCCTCTATATCTATGAGGATGACTCAGGGCTTTATTTTGGATCAGAACCTAAGTTTATTTTTGCGCTTTTAGGCTATGTACTTCCGGTGAACAAAAATCACCTACTGAGATATATGGTCAATGGATATAAAGCACTATACAAATGCGGAGATACTTTTTTTGAGGGTTTAAAAGAGGTTCCGCCTGGATCAGTATTAAGAGTTGATGTTAATGGTAAGCGTACCAATCATAAGTATTGGTTACCAAAATTTGACCAACAAATAGATGGCATGTCGTTTGAGGATGCAGTATTAAATGCCCGTGATGCTCTTATCAACTCAGTTAAGTTAAGGTTGAGGTCTGATGTTCCTATAGCGTTTTGCTTGAGTGGTGGAATCGATTCAAACGCGTTAATAGCTATAGCTAAAAAATACTTAAATTACGATGTTCATGGTTACACAATTATGAATACGGATGAGCGTTATGAAGAGCGAGATATGGTTAACGCCTCAGTCAATGCCTTGCAACTTAGGCATACAGAGGTGCCAATCGATGCTAGTGACTTTTTGGAAAAACTAAGAAAATTAGTTAGGTATCATGATTCTCCAATTTCGACAATTACATATTATGCGCAGTGGCAGTTGATGGAAAAAATTGCTGCTGATGGGTACAAGGTTTCAGTCTCAGGAACGGCTGCAGATGAATTGTTTAGCGGATATTTCGACCATCATAATTTGTATCTAGCTTCTTTAGAAAATAATTCGCATGAGCAATCGTCAGCCCGAAAAAATTGGAATGAGGTCGTTGCGCCCATAGTTCGAAATCCCTTCTTACAAGATGCAGATTGTTTTATCAAAAACCCTAATTTGAGGGACCATATTTTTTTAGACGCTGCAGTTTTTTCCTCATTTTTGACATTTTCCTGGTATGAAAGATTTAAGGAAGAGCAGTACAGCAATATTCTTTTACGAAATCGGATGAATAATGAATTGTTTCATGAGTCAGTCCCGGTAATTTTGCATGAAGACGATTTAAATTCAATGTATTACTCAGTGGAGAATCGCTCACCATTTTTGGATCGAAGATTGTTTGAATTTTGCCAATCAATTCCAACTAGGCATTTAATACGCAATGGAAGGGCAAAAGCAGTTTTGCGTGAAGCTGTCAGAGGTCTAGCTCCTGATATTATTTTAGATAACCCTAGGAAGGTCGGCTTTAATGCACCAATTTTGGATTATTTGGATCTGAATAATCCAAAAATTAGAAGCCAAATACTGGCGGATAGCCCAATTTTTGAATTGATCAAACGTGATGCTATAGAGGTTTTATTAAATAAAGCGCATTTACCAAACAGTCAAAGTAAGTTCCTATTTTATTTCTTAAATGCGAAAATCTTTCTTGAAGAGTTCTCAGGTGTGAGTACGATATGAGATGGTGTAAAAATTGTGTTTTGCCAGATACTAGGCCAGGACTTGTTATTGGTGAAGATGGAATTTGTAATGCTTGCAATAATCATATAACAAAAAAATATGTTGATTGGGAGCAGAGAGAAGGTAATTTTAAAAAAATTGTTCAACAGGCAAAAGCATCAACACAAGGGTATGATTGTGTTATTCCGGTCAGCGGCGGTAAAGATAGTACATGGCAGGTTATTAAATGCCTTGATTATGGCTTAACGCCTTTAGCCGTTACTTGGAGAACCCCTGGAAGGACTGCAATTGGCCAGAGAAATCTGGATAATCTGATTTCTCTGGGAGTAGATCATATTGATTATCAGATTAACCCAAAGCTTGAGTCTCAATTTATGTTACGAGGCCTTGAAAGATTTGGTTCTACGGCCATTCCAATGCATATGGCTTTGTTTAATATCCCTTTAAATATTGCTGTTAAATTCAAAATACCATTAGTAATTTGGGGTGAAAATTCAGCATTCGAGTATGGCTCTGAAGACGACACCTTGGGAGGCCATCGATTAAATTCAGCTTGGCTTTCTAAATTTGGAGTTACGCATGGAACGATTGCAGCAGATTGGGTCGGCGATGGATTTACATCAAAAAATCTCGCAGCATATTTTGGCCCAGGTGAGGAGTTAATCGAGCACTCTGACTTGAATGCCATATTTCTTGGGCATTACTTTGAGTGGGATCCGGAGATTAGCTTAGCATCAGCAAAAGCTAACGGGTTTGAGTTTGCAAGTGGGGGAGCTCGGACAGGCTTATATGATTACGCTGATATAGATGACGACTTTATTTCGATACATCATTGGATTAAATGGTATAAATTTGGATTTACTAGGCTTTTTGATAACTTATCACTTGAGATACGAAATAATAGAATGAGTAGAGATGAGGCAATTCAAATTATTACTGAGACTGGAAATCAAGTTCCTAAAGAAGATATTCATAAATTCTGCAATTTTGCAAAAATTGATGTTAAAACTTTTTATAATATTTGCGAAAAATTTAGGAACTTAGATATTTGGAGTCACTCAGATGGTCAATGGAAAATCAATAATTTCTTGATAAAGGATTGGAATTGGGATGAAATTTAAACCCCTTGATCACCCTAGGAAATTTGAGGTTACTGGAGCTGGAATCAAGCTGGAACTTTCAGATTGCGGAAGTATTGAATTAAATCCTGATGAGCAGGTTACATTCACCACTGAATCGGGGGGGCAGTATGATGTTACAAAAAAAAGCTGGGGATTCTATGCCACCCCATCAATTAATGGCCGATTGAAGTCTTTTGGCTTGAGGGGCGCATTGGTTGTTTCTAAGTTTGGAAAAATTTTTCTAATGCTCGTTGAGACTGGAAAAGAATCCGAATTTTTTACTTATATCAATTCAGACTTACAAAACTTCATTTGTTGGTTGGATGATGATCAAGAAGTTCAAAGAATAATCAGGCTATTAGAAAAATAATTTAACGTGAAAGTAAAAAGTTTAATTTGCCCCATGTGCTCCCAAGAAAATCTTGAGAAGAAATTTTCCTATGATGCCCCTCTAGATATAGAGAAAAATTTCTCACTAGCTAATCAAGGAAATTACTGGCGGGAAATGTATTGTTGTAAAAATTGCGGTCATTTTTTGGAGCATTTTGATAGGAATCAAAATGCTCTATATTCAGAAGAATATGTTTCCTCCACATACCAAGATCTAGCGGGCATTAAAAAAGCTTTCGACAGAATTAATTCACTTAGTCCATCGGAATCTGACAATATTGGACGCGTAAAGTATATTGACGAATTTTGTAAAAAATATTGGAAAAATGATGCATCTAATTGTCTAAGTCTATTAGATGTTGGTGCTGGATTGGGTGTATTTCCATTTCAGATGAAGGAACTTGGGTGGGAGTGTACGGCTATAGATATGGATGAGCGCCTGATAGGGCACCATAGAGAAGTCGTTGGCATCAACAGTTTTTGTGGTGACTTAAGGAGTCAGAGTTCCCTTGGCTTTTATAACTTGATTACCTTCAATAAGGTTTTAGAGCATATTAATAACCCAGTCGAGGTACTAGCATTTGCAGGCCAATTACTGTCTAATAACGCTTTGATATACGTAGAGTTGCCTGATGGTGAAGCCGCGGCAATAGAGGGAAAGAGTAGGGAAGAGTTTTTAATTGGCCATGTTCATGTTTTTAGTTTTTCTTCATTTGCTTTATTGGCTCAAAAATCAGGTTTTCAGCTAATATGTTGTGAACGCATTAGAGAGCCAAGTACAAAATACACATTACGTGGTTTTATGAGGAAATATAGTGATTAAAAAAGACGCTCTCACCATTGATGTTGAAAAGACGATTAAAAACTGCTATTCAACCTGGGGTAAGGTTTACTATGAAGAATACTATGGAGATGGAGCACCTTATCCTCCCGTTCATTTAAATTTAATTACATCGATACTTAATGATGCAGGTTCACAAAGGGTGCTTGATGCCGGCTGTGGCCCAGCATCCATGTTGCGACATTTCGTGCAAAATGGCCGAGAGATTTATGGGTTCGATTTAACCCCCGAGATGGTCCTAGAAGCTAAAAATGTTATGGGGGAGCTTGGAATACCTGAGTCTCACGTATGGGAGGCAAGCGTATTAAATCCTTCTGGCTATTTTCGTGATGGAAAAAAAGATGCCCTATATGATGCGATTGTCAGTTGCGGAGTATTTCCTCATCTTAGAGAGAAGGACGAGATTGGGGTAATAGATAATATTTATAACTCTCTTATGCCGGGTGGAGTAGCGATAGTTGAGGCCAGGAATATACTTTTTTCATTATTTACCTTGAATCGACATACCTATGAGTTCTTTACACAGAGACTGATTCCCGTTGAAGAACTTAGGGGGCAGGCTACGAATGAAGAGGAGAAGAGTCTAACGGTGGAACTAACGCAGCTAAAATCACAGTTAAGAACAGATTTGCCACCAATACGAAAAGGTAAGGCAGGGGAGCCCGGCTATGACCAGGTGTTATCTAGACTTCACAATCCACTTGAGTTGGAGAGCTTATTTAAAGGGGCTGGATTTAAGGAAGTGGAGACTATGTTTTATCATTTTCATAGTCTTCCACCACAGTTTACAAAGTCGGTAAAAAGCTTATTTTTACAAAGCAGTATTGATATGGAAAAAGATCCAAGAGATTGGAGAGGGTACTTTATGGCCTCTGCTTTTTGCATTGTTGCCAAAAAATGATTCAGTCGAATGGGTGGGATAACTATTCTATTTGGGAGCATAGCTCCACGGTAAAAGATTTATATAAAAAGAGGTGCAGACTAGAAATCCCTGAGATGACTTGTCATGCACAGGCGATTGAGTTGTTAAGACCATATATTGTCGATGGAGATTCAATATTAGATGTAGGTTGCGGTAGCGGTTATTTTTTTCACTCAATCGTAAATAGAAAAATAGCCGCAAAATATTGGGGTATTGACTCATCTAAATCTCTTATAGAAATTGGTCAAAAGGAGTTAAGTAGGTTTCAACTGCCACCCAAAAATCTTCAAAATATCAGGGTTGAGGATTTAGATGGATTATTTGATCACATCACTTGTATCAATGTGCTTTCTAATATCGATAATTATCATAAGCCGCTTGAGAGAATGCTAAAAATGTCTCAAAAGACTGTCCTGCTGAGGGAGTCAATTAAAGAGAGATCAGAGTATTCGTACGTAAGAGACCATTATCTTGATAACAATGCCAATTTAAATGTGCATGTGAATCACTATGGTCAGGATGAACTTATTGAATTTATTGGCCGTTATGGATATGAAGCAGAGGTAATAACAGATTTACGCACTGGCGGTAATCCAGAAATGGTGATTGATCACCCCCATCATTGGAAATTTATTTTAGCTAAGAAAAGATAGTATGTCACGAATCGCTGGAATCATAAGTAATGAGCCCCTCAACATTAATGTGCTTGCAACAGAAATGGAAGCGGGAATTACATCCAATAGCTCATGGCATGGAACTGCAGTAAATACTGGTAAATTTGGGGCATTGATATGGGCGGGATGGCGAGCCCCTGAAATTTCTCGATTTGGTGCAGTTATTGTCGCTATAGATGGGCTTTTTTATAACCGACAAGAAATTGATTTGTTGCTTGGAATTGAGAATGAATGCAATGATACTTACCGCTTTAATCAGCTTTATGGTAGGTTTGGATTTGAAGGTTCTCTCCAGAAAATTAATGGAGATTTTTCAATTTCATTATTAAATGAAGATACTGAAGAATTATTCATAGCGCGCGATCGATTTGGCGTTAAGCCGCTTTATTACGTTAATTTCCCAACTCATTTTGCATTTGCCTCAAGGCCCAGAGGGTTATTTTGCGTGCCAGGAGTAACTAAAGAGCTGAATAAGAGATTTGTAGCTATATTTGGGGGAGCACATTACCGCTACATAGATAATATTTCCGAAGAATCTCCGTATCAACAAATTAGACAGTTACCTGCTGCATATTTTTTACGGGTATTAAAGGGGCAATTACATATTCAGCGTTACTGGGGTTTGTATGAGCAGCCAAATTTTAATAAAGATGAAGCAGAATTGGCTGCTGAGTATCAGAGTCTTTTAATAGATTCCGTTGAGAAAAGAATTAACTCCGTCAGCGGAGGATCTGCGTTCACGCTCTCGGGGGGGCTTGATAGTTCTTCAGTTTTGTCTTGCGCTGTTCATTCTACCGGTCAAAAACAAACAGCATTTTCAAGCGTTTATCTTGATAAAACATATGATGAATCTGAAGAAATTAAAAGCATGCTCGAATCTAAGGTACAAAAGTGGAATCCGGTAGAAATCGATATTCCTAATATATTTAATTTGGTTGATAGTATGGTTCGCGATCATGATGAACCTGTTGTAACTGCGACTTGGTTATCTCATTATGTACTTTGTAATGATGTTGCTAACGCAGGCTTTAGGAATTTATTTGGAGGGCTTGGTGGCGATGAGCTAAATGCTGGGGAATATGAACATTTCTTTTTTCATTTTGCAGATCTAAAGTTTGCTGGAAATGAAGATCTATATTCGCATGAAGTGGAGAAGTGGGCCGAATATCATAATCACTCAATTTATCGTAAAAATAGATCTGTAGCGGAAACATCACTACAGTACATGGTTGATTTTACAAAGCCTGGAATATGTAATCCGCATATTTACGAAAACTCTAGGTATCTAAATACAATCAATAAAGAATATTTTGATTTAGATAATTTTAAGCCGGTGATGGATCACCCATTTGAAAGCTATCTAAAAAATCGTACGTATCAAGATATCTTTAGAGAAACGGCACCTTGCTGTCTCAGGGCTGAGGATAGGCAAACAACAAAATTTAATATTGATCATATTGATCCTTTCTTCGATCACAGATTAGCCGAGTTTATGTTTCGGATCCCCGGTGAACTGAAAATTAATGGAGGTATAACAAAGGTATTACTTAGAAAGGCTATGAAGGGAATCCTTCCTGAGGAGACTAGGAATAGGGTTGCAAAAACAGGCTGGAACGCTCCAGCACATTTATGGTTTTCAACCGATAAATTTTCTGAAGAGCTTGGTGATTTAATTAACTCCACCTTTTTTAGGAATTTACAAATCTACAACATAGCTACAGTCCAGAATTTATTTGACGAACACAGGAAGATAGTTAATTCAAATGAGAATACTGAGAATCATATGATGTTTTTTTGGCAAATGATAAATTTAATCGCCTGGATAAAAAGTGTTGAATAAAAATATTTAATGAAAGTCCTTTTTTTCTCCCCCCATTCTCTACCTTGGAAGCACTCATTTCCAGAAGCAATTGTTGCAGATTCTTTAAGAAAAACTGGAAGTGAGATAGTTTATTTAACCTGTGGAGGAGCCCTAGGGGATTATTGCATACCAAAAATTGCCAAAATTCCTGATGAAAACAGAGACATTAAGATAAAAAAAAGTTGTGATTCCATATGTAGTGAATGTCAAAATACTGACAAATATATAAGAAAAAATTTCAATCTCACAGGACCAACAATTGGAAGTATTCTTAGTCAAGAATGCATCGATGAGGTTGATAGCATAATATCCAGCTTAGACATTAAAAAAGCGTTTGAGCTTAAGTATCAAGGAATAAGCATTGGAAAAATTGCTTTTTACCAGATAATACTCCGACATAAGCTCATCAATCTTTTGGTGAGTCCAGATTTGCATGAGCGATATTTAAGTGAATTACGCGATACATATTATGCGGCGCACGTAATTCAAAAAACTATTGAATCAGTAAAAATAGATGCAATAGTTTTGTATAACTCAATGTATTCGGTTAATAAAATTGTAGCTGAAGTCGCCCAAAGTCATGGAATTGATACATATTTTTTACACGCTGGTAGTAATTTATCCGAGCGACTCCAGTCGTTAATGATAGGAAAAAATGATGCCTACTCTTTCTATTCAAATCTAATAGAAAATTGGCCTAAATTTTCAGAAAATACTTATACCTTAGAGCAATATAAAAAGGTAACCGATCATTTTAAAGAATTATTAAATGCTAAAAGCATTTTTACATATTCAACCAAAAAATCATCCGCACATAATAATATAAGAGACCTTTTTTGCATTCCAGATTCAAGCAAAATTCTAGTAGCAACTATGGCTAGTTATGATGAAGAAATTGCTGCTGAATTTATTGGAGCCAAAAATACATTTAATAATGAAATTTTTTCTAGCCAAATTGATTGGGTTAAAGCGCTAATAAGTTATGCTGAAGTACACCCCAATATATTTTTAGTTATTAGACCGCACCCGAGAGAATTTTCTAATAGAAGGGAGAAAAAGACTTCTGAGCATGCAAAGCAAATTCTCGACTTGATTACATTTGGACTACCATCAAATGTGAGGTTTAATCTGCCAGCAGATGGCATTTCTATTTATGATTTTATTGATGAAGCCGATGTATTTCTAAATTCTTGGTCAAATGTAGGAAAGGAAATTGCAATTTTTGGAATTCCGGTTGTAATCTATTCTAAAAATAACTTGTATTACCATCCGGATCTAAATTATATTGGGTCTAATAAGGTAGATTATTTTGAAAAAATCGAGGAAGCCATTGAGAATGGATGGAGCTTTCATTACGTAGTTAAAGCTTTTAAATGGTATGTTTATGAGCAGCAAACTGCTTTAATTTCCCTTCATTCGGTTTGTAACCTTAAAGAAGATAATAGCAAGAAGCTAATTACTTTAGTGATTGAAAAATTACTGAAATCTATAAATCCAAAATTATTATATTTTTTCAATATGCACTTTTTTAAGAAGAGGCGCTTGGATGGAGGCTTACTTCATCAATTGATTGCTAGAAAAGAGTCAACAGTACTTGATATATTAAATGTTGACAAGGCAGAAGCCGATAATGATGAAAATGAAGCCTTAAAGACTGAATTTTTGAGTATGTTGAAGTTGTTGCACTCTTCAAATTCTGCACTAGTTAATTCCAGAATATATAATAATTTTATGGCGTTATCTTCTGAAGCATTGATCGCAATGAGGAACAAATGATTATCAAAATTTTTAAATGTATTCTTTATTCAGGTGGCATGTTGACGGGTTTATTTATTTATTCCATATCGAGAAAAACCCCGATTTTTGCCTATCAAAGTATGATTCACTTATTTTGTATAACCGGAGGAAGATCAAATGAATTGCTTTCATTGTTAATAGCCTTAGCTAAGCCGTCATATAAATTTAATAATTCAGTTGGGGAGCTTAGTCAATTACAAACAAAAGAAGCCAGTAGGGTTATTTCAGATTTAAGGTTGAAAGGCTATCATATTTTCGAGAATAAACTATCTGAGAAGATGTGCGATAGGTTGTTAAATTTTGGGCTTTCAGAGCCTTGTGAAAGTCGAGCAATGGATGGTGATAATTCAGGCTCAGTCAAAAAGGGCTTATATCCTAGAGCTAATCCAGGGGCCGTGCGATATGACTTTTCTACCGATGATTTACTTGCAAATGAAGATATTCAAAATTTAATATCCGATATGTCATTTTGTGAACTTGCTCAGCAATACTTGGGTTCTAGACCGATAATAGATGTTTTGAGTATGTGGTGGCACACAGCATACTCAAATAAGCCTGATAAAGAAGCTGCACAGTTTTATCATTTTGACATGGATCGTCCAAAATGGCTGAAGCTATTTATTTATTTAACTGATGTTACTTTGGATAGTGGTCCTCATTCATTTGTCGAGGGCTCTCACAGGGTTGATGGTATCCCTGAATCAATGCTTAACAAGGGCTATGTTCGCTTGACTGATGATGAGGTTGAGAACTTTTATGGGCGCGATAAGCTTCTAGAATTTTCAGCGCCACGAGGAACTATAATTGCCGAAGATACTCGTGGATTGCATAAAGGAAACCATGTAAAAAAAGGAGATCGATTGATCCTTCAAATTCAGTTTAGTAATTGTTTATTTGGGGGAGACTATCCTAAGGCGACAATTCCTGCACATCGAACTATGAAACTTCAGAGAGCAATCAGTCGTTATCCTCATTTATATGCCACTTATTTATAACTAGGGTTCATGCAAATGTTTAAAAAATTAAAATGGCTTTTCTTCGTAACTATCATTGCTATTTTCCGCCCTAGATTAGCGCGGAAAACAAATCAGGTTAGTGAAGAGTATTCTATGGGGTGGGAAAGTTATGCCCCTTATCTCAATGGTTGTAAGACTTTGGAGGATTGGTTGCAAATCAAGGAGGTAGAAGATCTCACAGATTTTTATAATATCTCTGGGAAATTAACATTTCGCTCATTTGACAGTAATCACTATAACAGAGAGCTTCTTGTGGAAACAATTAGGCGCGAGTTTCCGAATGCATCTTCAATTACTGAATTTGGATGTGGAATAGGCCGCAATTTGCTCTATATTAAAAAGAACATGCCACATATGGAGTGTTACGGTTACGAACTATGTATGCCTGGAGTCGAGGTTGCTCGCGCTGCAGCGATTAAATTTGGGTTAAAAGTTAGCTATGACCAGTTAGATTATGTGAACGCAATTGATTCATCATACGTGTATGCAGAAACTGATATTGCGTTCACTTTGTATTCACTTGAGCAGCTTCCAGATACAAATAAAAAGGGTATGAAAAATATCTTAAAGCATGTTAAGTTGGGAACGTTACATATTGAACCAGTACCAGAAAACTATCCTTATACTATACGAGGTTTTGTAGGTAGGCTAAACCATTGGAAGGCTAATTATTTGCGTAATTTTGAGCACAATCTTTCTAGTCTAGATGGGATTCAGATTTCAAGAGAGCGCATTAATACTTCACATAGCCCGCTGATGTTTCCAACCTTATACATAATCAAAAAGCACTAAAAATTGATGCTAGCATTTTTGTCGAGACTAAATAAATTTTTAGTAAAAAAAATAAGTAAAGGTTTGTCAAGAATTAAATACATTTCATTGCACAGGGGTTGTAGGGTAAGTTTGGATGTAATTGGCTTATTTATCTATGGAAAAAGATGTGTAATCTCTGAGGGTGTAAATATTTTCGTACCGAAAGATGCCTCGTTATCGTTTGGGGATGATTCTTTTATTGGAAGATATGTAGAGCTTGGACCGCTTGGACATATACAAATAGGTAATGGGACATCACTTCAGGACAGATGTATTGTAGTTGGGGATGTAATCATTGGACAAAATTGTCTGCTCTCTCTAAATGTTTTGATTACATCAGGCACTCATTATTACAGCCTATTTCCTTCTTGGTTGATAAAGGATCAGGATCGGTATGTACAAAATATATCAAATTTAAGGAGCTCGCACAGTCGGCCGGTTGTAATAGAAGATGATTGCTGGTTAGGTGTTAATGCGGTTGTAATGCCGGGGGTGACAATAGGCAAGGGGGCAGTTGTAGGCGCCAACTCAGTTGTTACGCACGATGTCAAGCCTTACACAGTTGTAGTGGGGGCACCTGCAGCTCCTATTAAGATGCGATTAAACTTTTTACCACCAGTTGCTATAGATTGCCAGAGCGAGAATGATTGGCCATACTTTTATTCTGGGTTTGATCAATCGAAAGAATCAATTAATAATTCAATCGGAATTCTAATCAACCAGAAAAAATTTGTAATTGCTATGTGCTGCAAGATTGGAGATAAAGTTGTAATGCATGTTGAAAAAAAAGGAAATACAATTTGCTCCTTATCCCATGAAGATCAATCCATAGAATTAATGGAGGGATTAAATAAAATTGAATTTATTATAGGAAAAATTTCAATATATCTAATACAATTTGAAATTAAAAAAAGCAATAGCCAGGATGAGATTTCTCTATTGGACGCGCAGGTTGAAGGGCATCAAAACGAGAGCGAAAATTTTAGATGAAGTCTTACGGTTTCTCCGGAGCATTACGTTACATGCCCATGCTTTTGCGATTCATATTCAGAGTATTTCCAGTTGCAAAAATAGCGGTATTACTAACTATCTTTGGCGTCATCCTTGAGTATGCAAGCTTAAGCGTAATGCTGATGCTCCCCATTGAGGTAGCGAACAACCGCAACGATATAGCTTATCTAGTTGAGCTTGGCTGGAAATATCTTATTAACCACCTTATAGGGTTAGAAAATAAGCCATCTGTTTGGGTGTGGGTATTTATATTATTGCTTGGATTAAGAATATTTCTTGCTTATATTCAAGTTGCATTTGCTACGTGGGTTTCAAAAAAATCAATGTCGTATTTAAGTGTTGCCGGTCTAGAGCGGGTATTGTTTGATGAGCCTATGGCCTTAATATATAAAAATTCAGTTGGCCACTATTCTGCAATTGCAGGTGATGAGTCTGCGAGAGTGGGGCAAATATTCTTTAATTCAATTCAATTTATATCTTCATCAGTAGCTGCATGCATAGGATTATTAATAATATGGATATTTGATTACAAAATATTCATTTTTACTCTTATTTTTATAATGGTCTCCGCAGTAATTGTTGCATTTTTTTTTGGTAGGATGTTCATTTTAAGTAATGAAATGACTGAACTTTCAAGGAAGGCAAATACAACCTTCATTGAGTCATTTAATGGTATTCGTTCCATACGATCAATGGGTGGAGAAAAATATATTGCTAATCAGTATAGGCAACAACAAAATCGTTATGGTTATCTATTATTTATTTTAGATCTTATCAATCAAAGCTCAAAAGTAGTACCAAGTTTAATTTTAATTCTATTTGCATTAATAATATTTTATCCGTCGAACAATAGCTCAGAAGAAATTTCAGCTATATATTTTTTTACTGTAGCAACGATGCTAATTCGTGCCCTGACATTTCTTGGTGGTGCTGTCTCATATGGAGGGCGGGTAGCAATCGATATTCGCGCTGCTTACGATTTGGATGAAATAATAGGAGACAGCTCTGAGCGTATTGCTATAGCATCAGATAAAAAAATTATCACATCAATTGAATCTATAACGATTTCAAATTTGAGTTGTGGTTATATAGAAAATAAGCCAATACTTAGTGATGTTTTCATACAAATGAAGCATGGCAATAGCTACGCTCTAATTGGCAGATCGGGTTCAGGTAAGTCGACTCTCTCAGATGTATTACTAGGACTACTGAAGCCGATGTCAGGAAAATTAGAAATTGGCAGCTTATCTTACGATGCAATTGATATAACCTCTCTGAGGCGAAAAGTAGTTTTAGTAGAGCAGCAGTCACGTATATTCAGTGGTAGCGTAAGAGAAAATATTGAATTTGGACTCTCACCTACTGCTGATCAGATGACAGCTGCAATTGAGGTATCCGGGCTTCGTGATTTCATAGATAAACTACCGCTGGGACTTGATTCACAGTTAGATTATCAGGGGGCAAATTTTTCAGGCGGGCAAAGGCAACGCATTGGGCTAGCTAGAGCGATTTTACGTATGCCAGACGTACTTATTCTTGATGAGGCCACGAGTGCACTCGATGGATATACAAAAGATATTGTTTTGCAACGTTTGAAGGAAATTTTTCATAACAAGATACTTATATTTATAACTCATGATACTCAAGTCATTCAAATTGTGGATGAGGTTTGGGAAATTAAAGATAATAAAATCCTAATTGGGAGCGGATATAATTTGCTATGATCCATAAAAATAGATGGCTAATAAAAATTAGGTTATGGTTTAGAAAATATTTCCCTTTGGGACGGATTTCATACTCCCAAGAGGGCGAGGATTTAATCCTTGCGCGATTACTAGGCTCTATGAAAATATATAAAGGTTTTTTTGTTGATGTTGGAGCACATCATCCCTTTAGATTTTCAAATACTTATTATTTCTATAGGCGAGGCTGGACAGGTATTAATATAGATGCTTGCCCAGGGACCAAGAAATTATTTAGATTACTGCGCCCTAGAGATATCACCATAGAGTGCGGTGTTAGCTCTAAAGAGGGCATTCTCACATATTACTCTTTTAATGAACCGGCATTAAATACTTTTTCTAAAGAAGAGGCTGAGTTAAAAAAAAGCTCAAAATATAGAGTAATTGAAGAGATTCAAATACCCGTGACAACCCTTAAGAGAGTTTTAGATAACAATCTGCCTGTGGGAAAAAAGATTGATTTCATGTCTATTGATGTTGAGGGTTTTGATCATGAGGTTATTTGTTCTAATGATTGGTTGAAATATAGGCCCACACTAATAGCAGTTGAGTTGCTCAATGCATCCATCGAAGATATAAGGCTGCATCACACCGCTGCCATATTATTTGGACAAAACTACAAGATTATTGCGAAGACACATAATACGTTCTTCTTTTCTCTATGCCAGGATTCTCCTTGAATTTAATTGGTAAATTGATGGATAGCTTGCATCAAGGCATTTGTTAGTTATCAAATGAAATATAGGGCTGACATTGATGGTCTTCGCGCTGTTGCAATCTTTTCGGTTATTGGCTTTCATGCGTACCCAAATTTTATTAAGGGAGGCTTTACTGGTGTAGATATTTTTTTTGTGATTTCAGGGTATCTAATTACGAGAATTATTCTTACTGAATTAGTAAATGGTAGTTTTACGCTAAAAGAATTCTATATTCGACGAATAAGACGGATATTTCCTGCATTATTACTTGTACTCGCATCTTGTTTCGCATTTGGCTGGTTTGCTCTTTGGTCTGATGAATACAGGCAACTTGGAAAGCATATTTTTGGTGCATCCTCTTTTATATCTAATTTTATATTTTGGAAAGAGAGCGGATATTTTGATGATATTGCCGAAAAAAAGCCGTTGTTGCATTTATGGTCCCTTGCTATAGAAGAGCAGTATTACGCAGTATGGCCTATGCTGATTTTATTTTTATGGCCAAAAAAACTAAATTTTTTAGCTATTATTTTAACGATAGCGCTGATTTCCTTTATCTGTAATGTTATAGCTGTCAAAGGAAATATATCAACTGCCTTTTTCTTGCCGCATACAAGATTTTGGGAGTTATTGTTTGGTTCAATAGTTGCATATTTAACGCTGAATACAAGGCAATATTCAAGATATTTCTTTATATGGGAGAGGTACATTTTAGGCTTTGCCCATAAAAATCTCTTTGGAATTGGGTTCAATAAAATTATCAATGAGGCCCCATCAATTCTTGGCGGCGTATTGATTATCGGATCGATTTTTTTTATTACAAAGGATTTTCAATTTCCTGGGTGGTGGGCAATCCCTCCAATAATAGGTGCAGGATTGGTGATAATAAGCAAAGAAGATGCTTGGTTAAATAGAGTTATCTTAAGCCATCCCATTATGGTTTGGATTGGATTAATTAGTTTTCCCTTGTATTTGTGGCATTGGCCAATTTTGTCATATGCAAGAATATTGGAGGGCAATGAACTTTCATTATTGGTTCGGTCTCTATGCGTTCTTCTTTCTTTGGCCCTAGCCATAGCCACTTACTATTTCCTTGAAAGGCCTATCAGAAACAGCGGCAAAAAAATAAAAAGTATCATCCTCATACTTTTAATGACTATAACCGGTGCATTTGGATATGTCGTCTATGAAGAAGGTGGTTTTAGTTTCCGAGTGCAGGAAGATGAGTTTTATCGAAAGCAGTTCGATTGGAATAGTTTTTATAATGCAAGCTTAGAATGCAAACACAAATTCCCCGGAGATGATTACTGTAATATTTCAAATCTCAACGTCCCCCCGAATATCGCCATTATTGGGGACTCTCATGCAAATCATTTTTATTGGGGACTAAGTGAATATTATAGAAATAAAAACAAAAATTTAATTAATTTGGGAGCTGGCGGATGCCCTCCACTTATTGGGGTGGCAATGAATGGCACAAATACTTCGCCAAATTGCTATTCAAGAATGAATCGCATCTTCAACTTTATTTTAAATAGCAAATCTATTGATACGGTCTACATTAGTTTTTGGCATAGCGCATATTTTGATAGTCGTTTAATTTATTCTGATAATCTTGGGAAGATCAAAGCTAAAGATAACTATGAGTATGTTCTCAAGGCACTTGATCGAACAATTATATTGCTTCGTGACCAAGGAAAGCGCGTTATCATAATCTATGACATGCCTGACTTGAAGCAAGATATAAAGGATTGTTTCTTTATGAGACCGATTTATTCTAAAAAGAGCTGCAATCTTGACGACTCTATTTTTGTAGATGATTTTGATGAGTATGATAGATTAATTAAGAGCTTAGTTTCTAGGAATAAGGTTGAGGTATTTTATACACACAAATATCTAAAGGGAAATTTCCCTGTAGATTTGTTTGGTATACCAACTTATCGCGATTACTCTCATCTATCAATAAATGGTTCTTTATTTTTCAGTGATAAATTTATTGAATGATTTATGTATCTAATTCAAAGTCAGAATAAGAAATATGATAAATAAAGATTTTGAGAATATTGACTTTGCTCCGATTGTGCTATTTGCGTTTAATAGACCAGAGCATCTTAAACTAACCTTGTATGCTTTATCTCAAAATGCTGAATTTAATTTGAGTCCATTCTTCATTTATTGTGATGGACCCAGGAGTGCGGTTGATAGGCTAAGTGTTGATAAAACTAGGTTGATTGCGAATCAATGGCCTCATCCCAATAAGACGGTAATTGAGTCGGACATTAATCTAGGACTTGCCAAATCGGTAATATATGGAGTTACTCAAATTATTGAAACTTATGGCAAGGTAATTGTTCTCGAAGATGATCTAGTGGTAGACGGAGCTTTTTTAAACTATCTTAATCGAGCATTGAGAAAATACGAAAATAATCCTAAGGTAATGCAGATATCTGCTTACATGTTTCCCATGCCCGAGTTTTTAAAGAGATTAGAGGCGTTATTTTTACCAAACATATCTAGCTGGGGGTGGGCTACATGGAGTAGAGCATGGTCTTTTTTTGATAGAAATGCTGTCAACTGGGAATTACTACTCGGTGATAATGAGATGAGAAGGGCGTTCGATGTCAATGGAAGTTATGCGTATTCAGATATGCTGTTCAGGCAAATGATGGGAAAAATTGACTCTTGGGCAATCCGCTGGAATTGGAGTGTTCACCGATGTTCTGGGTTGGTTTTGTACCCACCAGTTTCATTGGTTAAGAATATCGGCTTTGATGGTAGTGGCACGCATTGTGCGGTTTCGAATTTCGAATACACTCAGATGGAATCGAAAATGGGGCCTATTGAATTTTCAGAAGATGTTCAAGTGCTTAAAGACGATATGGTTTGTATTGAGACGGCACTTAAAAGGCTGAGTGGTCCAGCCTATATACGCTTCATGAAATGGATTAGTAATAGTTTACGTAGAATTCGACTGAAATATAAATTAAGATAAATATTTTTTGCTCAAAAATACGTAAATAAGCTTTATTTTTAAAAATTATTTAAAAATCTACCATTAATATTTTGGAGTTTTATGGATAGTAAACAAAATTTATTACAAAGTAAATATGCAAAATTATATGACGGTTATTATGGTGAGAATGAGCGGCTAGATAGAAAAAGAAAACTATCAGCTATTGACTCAGCTCGTAATATCATTGCTGCTACTGAAGATTCAAGTAATTTGAGTTTGATTGATATTGGCGCTGGTGATGGCAATGTTTTGGTTGAGCTTTCGGGAACTGGATCATTTAACAAAATGGTTGCTCTAGAGATTTCTGATAGCGGTATCGAAAAAATTAAGTTACAAAAAATTCCCGAGTTAGTTGAGGTTCATAAATTTAATGGTTATCAGATTCCGTTTGAAAATAAGAAATTTGATCTTGGAATTGCAATACATGTACTTGAGCATGTGGAACATGAGAGGCTCTTTATTCAGGAAATAGGAAGGGTATCTAAAAGATTATTTATTGAGGTGCCCCTTGAGCATGGTTTCAGTATTCGTAAAGCTATCATTAATGGAAAAAAAACTGGCCATATAAATTTCTATACCATAGAAACTTTATCCAACTTATTAGAATCCTCAGGCTTTAGAATTATCACCAGCAGAGTAGCTCCTCCTTCGGTGGGCTATGAGCAGCTCCTATATGGATCTATTAAAGGTAAGATCAAAAATAAAGTACGTAATTTCCTATTGAAATTATTTCCAACTATTTCCCCTAAATTTTTAACATATAACGGTTATGTTTATTGTGATTGCCCCGAGTAATTTATTGGTATGCTATAGAGCATCCTATGCGTAAATCTGCCTACTTATTTTATGCATTAGTATTGCTCGCACTCGGCTTTGTTATGAGTGAAGTTGATTTGGGTGATAGCTTTCTACTAATTTTCGTAAATGTAGTAATCGTTTTAATTTCAATAAAAATTATAATCAGAAAAGATTCTGGTATGTTGACGCAGGCAGGGGGCGTATTCTTTTTTATTTTTTTTGGAATTTTCCCAATTCATGAATTAACTAATAAAATAATTTATTGGGATGGAGATAATTTTTCTAGAGAAACTCAACTCCTTGGGACATTCACAACATTTTTCTTTGTATCCTTTTTTTGGATGACATTGAAATTAAAATTTTCAAATAATAATAAAGGCCGCCCATTTCTTCATAGGCTTTTTAAAATTAATGCCATTCCAGCTCAAAAAGTTAAGTGGTTTATATTTTTCCCCTTGGGGGGGATATTTTTACTATTTTATTTATATCAATTTTATATTCAAGCCTTATTTGTTAAAGGGGGTGAATTTGGTTATGGTTTAAATGTTGATTCAAAAGCCGGCTATCTTTTCGTTGAGTTTTTTCTAAGGCCCTTGATATTCAATTTGGGACTAACTTTTGTTTTATTGGGACCAAAAAATATTTTTTATAAGGCATTTTTTATAGTCGTAATAATTTTTGCTGCTTCGCCCAGTGGAGTTTCTCGATTTCTTGCTGCCGCCCTTTATATCCCATTGGTTTTAGTTATGATCACGATGCGGCGCGAAAAAAATGAAATCGTCTTATCGGAAAATTTTTACCTATTCCCGAATTTATTGCTTTTTGGAACTTTTTTTATATTTCCTATTTTGGAAATATTCAGAGAGTTTTCTCTTGAAAGATACAGTACTTTTTCATTTTTTGAATATCAAGAAAGTGGGGCATTTGATGCTTTTCAGATGTTTCTAAGAGCACTGGATTTGGGTTCGGTGAGCTATGGATATGGGTTTCTGGGGGCTCTGTTATTTTTTATTCCACGATCAATTTGGCCATCCAAGCCTATAACCTCTGGANTTGAAATTTCTCAACTAGCTGGTTTGAGATTGGGAAATGTTTCTATGCCAATCATCGGAGAATTTTATTTAAATTATTGGTTTTTTGGTATTATAGTTGGGGCGCCATTAATTGCGATGCTGTTTAAAAAAATTGATTGGTATTACTTAAGGTATAGAAATTCTAATTTGTCTCTTGGTCATTTAGTATATTTTCAGTTGGCTGGCTTGGTTTTATATAATATGAGAGGAGGATTCCTTTCATCTTTTGCATACTCTATCAGCATTCTTACAACATGGTTATTAATTATTCTGTTAATTGGCTCTAAAAATACCCTTCAAAATAAAAATTTATAAATGTAATATATATTTATATGTTCTCTAAAATTAAATCCGCCTACCATTCATTACGTAGTTTATTAACGATTAATCGTGAGTTAGATTTTATTAAAATAAATCAAGGATTAATATTATCTAAAATAAATTCAAATAAAAAATACTCTTACTTGTCAGATTATGAATTCAAGGTTTTTTCGCAGTGGGGTGAGGATGGCATTATTCAATACCTAACTCAAAATATTGAAATAAAAAACAAAACTTTTATTGAGTTTGGCGTAGAGGATTTCTTTGAGTCTAATTGTCGGTTTTTGCTTCAAAAAGATAATTGGACTGGATTTGTAATAGATGGTTCGAGTCGCAATATTGGCAGACTTAAAAGAGCTTACTTTTACTGGAAGCATTCACTAAATGCATTATGTTCATTCATTACTCGAGAAAATATCAATCAACTACTTTCGATGAGTGGTTTTGATAGAGATATTGGGATTTTATCGGTGGATATCGATGGGGTAGATTATTTTGTTCTCGAACAGCTTTCTGGCTGGAAGCCAAGAATTTTAATAGTTGAATATAACGCAATATTTGGTATGTATAAGGCAGTATCTGTGCCTTATTCCCCAGCGTTTGTTCGAACAAAAATGCATTATTCCAATCTATATTACGGAGCCAGCCTAGCGGCTTTTGTTCATTTAGCTGGGACTATGGAAATGGCATTAGTGGGAGTTAATTCTGCTGGTAGTAATGCTTTTTTTGTTCGCAGGGACTTATTGAATGAGAATGTATTAGAGGTATCTATTGATGATTGTTTTGTGGGGGGCAGCTTTCGAGAAGGTCGAGATGTTAATGGCACCCTTAATTTTCTTCCAGTTAGTGAGGCGTTAATTCCTATTTTTGAACTGCCTATGATGGATGTGATTAATCAAAGGCAGATAAAAATTAAGGATTTAAATGTTTAGCGCGTCAAAGTTTAGGTGCGTTTATCAGGCAAATTGGGCTCTATGTGTAAAAACATAGTATGAAATACATTGAATAAGCGTTTAATTTGGATAACGGGGGCTAATGGTTTCATTGGCCGCAATCTGTCGTTTCTTCTTGCGGGGCCTGGGCATAAGATTTTTGGACTGGGGCATGGCGCCTGGCTAGAGAATGAGGCTTTAGAAATTGGGATATCTAAATGGGTGGATGGATCAATTGACACTGAAAATCTTAACTTATTGGCTAGATCATCCGGTATACCTGATAAGATTTTTCATCTTGCAGGGGGATCTTCTGTTGGTATTTCATTAGAAAACCCTTATGAAGATTTTTGTCGCACCGTCACGGGAACGGCAAATTTATTAGAATGGGTCAGGTTAAATTCACCAGAGTCAAAGTTGATTGCCATTTCTAGCGCAGCCGTTTATGGAGACCGTTATAAAAACTTAGTCTCGGAAAGTGCTGCATGTGAACCTTGTTCACCGTATGGGCATCACAAATTAATGATGGAAGAACTATGTCAAAGCTATGCTGAAACATTTGGCATTAACGTAGTTATTACAAGGCTATTTTCCGTCTATGGAAAATTTTTGCAAAAGCAATTGCTTTGGGAGTTATGCAGTAAGCTTGCCCTGGGAGATCCAACAATTATCCTTGGTGGATCAGGGGGGGAGACGAGAGATTGGGCAGACATTCGAGACGTAGTTATTGCTTTAAATAAAGTAAGTGATTTAGCATCTAATGATTGCCCAATAATTAACATTGGAACTGGTCAAGGTGTAAGCGTTAAAGAGGTGGCGGAACTTGTGCTGAGTTCTTGGTCCGCAAATTCAAAAATTTTATTTAACAATAAAACTCGTAATGGAGATCCATTTAGCTTGATTGGTGATTGTCGAAAATTGAATTCATTAGGATTTACTCCTCAATTTCCTGTTCAGGTTGGAATACCAAATTATGTCGATTGGTACTTGAGGCATATGCAAATTAAATAATGATTACTATTGCATTTAATTACATTGATGGCCGCGCATGGAGGGGGGGATATAACTATTTACTTAGTCTTGTAGACGCGCTATCAAAGTTTTCACCGAATCGTGTTCAGTCTATTATTTTTGTTGGGACAGATATTAATAGCGATCATCTTATCCCCTTTGAAGTCATTGAAAGAGTCAAAGTCGTTAGAAATCAGGTTTTTAACTCAAAAAGAAATAGGGTGCGTTTATTTAAGTCTATAGTATCGGGCTCAGACCAAGAAGCTCTTACTGTTTTTTTAGAAAATAAAATTGATATTGTTTTTGAGTCTGCTCGATTTTATGGATGGCGTTTTCCATTGCCCATTTTGACTTGGATTCCAGATTTTCAGCACCGCCACTTAAAAAGATTATTTGGCTGGAAAGCTTTTTGGAAAAGAGAAATTGGCTTTAGGATGCAGACATTTTCTGGCAGACATATTATGTTAAGTAGTGAGGATGCTAGAAGGGACTGTGAAAAATATTATCCAATTGCTCATGGGCATACTAGTGTAGTTCGCTTTTGTGTGCCGGCACCTTTATTGCCTAGCATTCAAAATGCATGCGAAATTACTAAAGCGTATGGATTGCCAAACCACTTTTTCTTTTTGCCTAATCAGTTCTGGGCCCATAAAAACCATATTTGCGTCATTAATGCATTGTCTAGGCTTAAGGATCGTGGCATAAGTCTAGTTATTGCTTGCTCAGGTAAGCAGTCTGATGAGCGGGACCCCTATTATTTTAAAAGAATTCAGAACCTTATTGTCGCCAATGGGTTAGAGGATAACTTAAAGTTACTCGTTATGATTCCAAGTGCACATATTTCAGCATTGATGATGAAATGTTCGGCGTTAATAAATCCATCTAAATTTGAGGGATGGAGCACCACTGTTGAAGAGGCTAAGGCGATTGGAGCCCCTATGATTCTATCGCGTATTAGGGTGCATGAGGAGCAAACAAGAGATGCAATTTTTTTTGATCCATACTCATCAGATGAGTTAGCTAATATTTTAGAAAATTTTATTCCTTCTTCTCATAGAGAGCGTGACAAGAGGTGCCAGGATGCCATGAATACGGCATCATTAAATTTTCAGAAGTTTGCAGAGGAATTTACTAATTTGATTGAGCAACAAGTGAAAATACAAAGGGGCTCATAAATTGCTGAAGATATCAGTGATCACTGCTGTGTACAATAATTGCGAAACAATACAGCAGACACTAAATTCAGTGTTATCTCAGGCCTATCCAACGGTAGAATATATAGTTATTGATGGCGGCTCAACTGATGGCACCTTGAAAATCCTTGACTTACATAAGTCAAAACTGGACGTTTACATCAGCGAACCAGACGGCGGTATTTATGATGCCTTAAATAAAGGGATTCTTCATAGTACTGGAGATATTGTAGGTTTTTTGCATGCGGATGATTTGTTTGAAAGTAGTGATATTCTTGAAAAGATAGCAAACGCTTTTGATATCCCAGGGGTAGAGGCGGTATATGGGGATCTTGTTTATGTACGAAAAAATGATACTTCTAAGATTATTCGTTACTGGAAATCATGCGCCTTTAACGAGAAATTATTACACAAGGGCTGGATGCCACCTCACCCAACACTTTATATAAAACGATCCGTCTACGAGAGATTGGGGATGTTTAATACGTCTTATCTTATTGCAGCTGATTATGACTTGGTGTTGCGTTTTTTTGGCAAAGGGAAATTATTTTCATCTCATATACCTCAAGTGCTGGTTCGTATGCGTAATGGAGGTATAAGTAATAAATCACTTAAAACGATTATTAAAAAGTCTTTGGAGGATCTCTCCATCTTAAGGCGAAATCAAATTGGCGGGATTTTAGCTTTAATAAGTAAGAATTTATTAAAATTAAGACAGCTTATCCCAAATCAAGAGGGACAATAATTCTATAACTTATTGCTAAGGAGTTATGGATTTTCGCCTTACAGGTAACCCTATCATGAGACTTGGGTTGCTGTCGCAGGTTGTTGATTTTAGCTCATGCACTAACCATGTGCTAGATATCTCATGACCGTGTCTCTCTTTGACCATCTTTCACTCTAAATGATGATTGGCATGCTTGCTCCCGAATTGAGTAAATCCTGTGCGGCACCTACCCTCATTGAGTGGCCGCTGATCCCTTCAATAACTAATTCGTCGAGTCCTGCATTCTGTGGGTAGGTTCATAACCTGCAAGCCTTTGTCCCGATCCTAATTTTTCAGTAACTTTTTCCGGTCGGTTGATATCTCTAAGAAGATTTTTGCAGCATTACTGCATCTAATTTTTACTCCAACTTCAAATTTATGAAAATAAGCCAGCCATTTGTTGATTTATTCGCTGAAAATTAATCTACCCCCTTATTCTGCTGATGTGGCTATTTCTATTTTTTCCTGTTTCTTACCTCAATCCGTTGACTTGCACTTTATGGCGGATCAACTTGCAGCTTATGGGGCCCCAACTTGCACTTTATGAGTACACCCGCATTGGGGATGGGGAGTATTAAGATCGTGATTCCTTGCCGAAAAATTTAAATGTGCTCTACATACCTCATCACAGTATCGGACTTAGACCATCTTCCCCGCTGCATCATGATTGGCATGCTTGCCCCAGAACTCAGTAAATCTTGCGCCGCGCCTACTCGCATGGAGTGACCACTAATCCCCTTAATGACTGATTCATCTAATCCGGCTGCTTTGGCAATTCTCTTGTAGATGCGATTTACCTGACCGCCCCCCAGATGTGATGATATATCTCCGGAGCGTGATATTCCTGTGATGAGCATGCCTTGTCCCTCGGGAAGCTCTTTCATCCAAGCTATTAATGCAGGATGCGCTCTTTCACTTAGACGCAGCCATTTGCCCATGGAGTCTTGATCTGTTTTGCTTTTTCTGAGCAGAATTGAAGTGCTCTCAATACCATTTTTAATGGTTATCTTGACGTCTTTGACTTGCAGTGACACTAACTCACTGCGCCTACATAGGGTGTCGTAAGCCACAAGTAATAAAGCGCGATCACGCAGACCTCTGATGGAATCATCAGTGGCGGATAGCATCTTATCGAGGGTTTCTAGATTAATGCTGCCCGCTTGTTTTGCGGAACGCCCCAACTTGCGATGCATTCTTCGCATCTCGAGGGTGACATCAGGATCCTTTGTGGGGTCATCCATGCGATTGAGTTTATGAATAGTGGATATTCCACAGATGGCGCGCCGAATACCTGCTGAACTTCGCTTGTCGTTAGTGAGTTTAATGATGAAGCTGGCGATAGATAAGGGCGGGGCAGGTAACGATTCTTCATTGTGATCCTCGCAAAATCGGATAAAAGTATTGAAATCAGCTCTATAGGCGCGAATAGATGCGTATGCGTAGGCGCCTTCAATTTTCTCAAGGGTGGTATTCAGAAGCTGCTTTGCGGTATTCTTATCCATCTTATTTATAGATCCTTAAAAGAAACATTAAATACTATTAATAATACAAATTATACTATATATGATTACTGGAGCACAAGTACGGGCAGGAAAGGCGCTATTAGACTGGTCAGGCACAGACTTAGCGGAGCGGGCTGGGGTTGCCATCTCAACTATTCGCAGGGTGGAAGGCTATGATGGGTTGCTGCCAAGTGCTAGCGTAAAAGTACTTCAGGCTCTAAAGGGTGCGTTAGAAGAAGGGGGTCTTGAATTCATAGGAACCCCAGAAGATGGAGCTGGGGTTCGCTTTAAGAAGCGCTGATCTAACAGGCCGCCCACTTTCTCTTATCAATAATAAATAGCACCTCTTCCAACTTAAAACCGTTGTACGCCTTACTGGCTAGACTTCATTACAGCTAGCTCTAGTTACATCATCACCATGAGTGACTTAGATGAAGTCAGTGGCAATCAATACCCGACCCACGGGGTTCGAGTCCAGTCCCCGTAATACTGACGTTACCCGTTATGGTCTGATTACCCACTTAAGATGGGTGATTGCTGCTGGTGTGAAGTGCCGAGCATGGTGCTGGCATTTCTAAAGAGCAACTCTAGGAGAAATAACAATGAAGAGCTCCAGCTTACTTTATGGAATCAAGACCAGGGGAGGGGGTCCCAACACCGAGGATGGCAAGTCTAGATCTTCCCGTAATTCCACCAAGCACGGGATCTATAGCCCAACTGTTGTGTTGCCCAGTGAGAGTGAGTTCGAATTTAATGCACTCAAGCAACAACTCATTGATGAGCACTCACCAAGGGGCACCGTACAACTCATGTTGGTACACGACCTAGTGGTCTTGGTATGGAAAAAACGAAGACTCGAATCCCTTGAGTGCCGAATGATTAGCTCTCGGATTGAAGACCCCATTAGCTCAGAGGAGTTGCAAGACGAGCTGATGTTCTTCTTCCCAAAGGATCGGGAGTGGATCTTGGATTTACTCTGTGCCCTCACTGAGGAATTTGCACAGACCCACCAACACCGATACGACTATGCACTAAAGATGATCAAGCAATTTCAGATGCTCCAGCCGAGCGACTTAGATCGTATGAATATTGAGTGCCCCTCTCTGGAGGAATTTATTCAGATGAGGGCTGACTACAGGATGTTATTACCTTTTATGCGCACATCAGAGGGGCTTTTGAGTGCAACCGTGAGTCATACCGGAAAGGATGAAGACGACCAGTCATTCCTGAGGATGGAGCTATATAGTGCAATGGACGAGTCCAGTCAGATTCTATGGGGATACAAGCACCTTTCTGAAATTGAGAGGGCGATAGAAAAGATCCGAGACAAGCGACACATGCAGATGAACTACCGCAGCAACACTCACCGACTCTATGAGGAGTTAGGTAAGTCGATGGCAAGGACCTGCTCTGAGTTAAGTCGGCACCAGAGGGAGTATCAGGGATCAAGTACTCAAGGATCCATTCATCCGCATGAGTTGATTGGAACGGATCTAGGGGTTAAGAGTAGTAGGGCTCTTTTGGGGGAGGGTGATGCTGAGGTTGATGTTAATACTGGATCTCTCAAATTGGAGAGGCAACTAGAAGAGGCGCCTCTACCGAACTTGGAGCAGTTGAATAGTTCAGCGCTGCTACGGGAAGAAAAGCGTGAAGCAGATGAATTGAAAAGATTGATTAATTTAAATAAAAATTGTGAGCGTGCACTACACCTGGAAAGCTTAAGAAACCGCAGATTATTTAAGATGCCACAGTTTACAAAACGGACTCGTTCTCATTAAGTGGGGTATTGATCGGTACGCTAATACCATATATCAGGCTCCAAACAAGTCATCTAAGGGGCTTCCCTCACTTAGCCTAAAATAAGGGTATGTCTGTTTTAGTCGCCTCCTTCCTGGTATCACTTTTGGTTAGCTTGTGGCTAATTCGCTATAACCATTTGCACGCCCATTTATCGGCAGACTCTGATTTGGGTGGGGTACAAAAGTTTCACAGTAACCCCGTTCCCCGGATTGGGGGCTTGGGGATTTTTCTAGGCCTGTTGGCAACCTTTATCGTGCGCTACTTGCAAAATATTGAAGTGGGTAGCTTTGGTCTGATGCTCATACTCTGTGCCTTGCCTACTTTTGTTTTGGGATTTACTGAGGATATTTCTAAACAAGTTGGCGTCAAAACGCGCTTACTCGCTAGTATCATTTCAGCAGGACTGGCAGGCTATCTGCTTGGGGCATGGCTTACTTCAGTACAAGTGCTAGGGATTGATAACCTGATGCTCACCTTTCCGGTGATTGCTATTGGTGTTACATGCTTTGCAGTAGCGGGTGTGGCTAATGCATTTAACATCATTGATGGCTATAACGGATTAGCCAGCATGGTGGCTGTCATTATTCTAGGCGGCATTGCTTATGTGGCCTTTCAGGTGGGTGACGTACTCATCATGATCACAGCAATTGCCTTAATAGGATCCTTGGCAGGCTTCTTGGTATGGAACTATCCGCGAGGCCTCATCTTCTTGGGTGACGGCGGAGCTTACCTAATCGGATTTTGGATTGCCGAGCTCTCGATTCTGTTGACCTCGCGTCATGCCGAAGTCTCTAAGTGGTTTCCGCTACTACTATGTATTTATCCTATCTTTGAAACCATCTTTACCATTTATCGGCGGGTGGTTATCAAAAGAGTGCACCCCGGCATGCCCGATGCATCCCATTTGCATCAATTGATTTATCGCCGCGTAGTACGGGTGGGCAATGATGAAGATGATGTGCAAGGACAGATTGATCGCAATTCAATGACGTCGCCGTATTTATGGCTCTTATGTCTACTAGCAGTCATTCCGGCGGTATTATTTTGGCGTTATCACCTGATACTAAAGTTCTTTGTCGTGGTCTTTGCGCTAACTTATATCGGGCTATATTGGGCTATCGTGCGCTACCAAGTGCCTGAGTATTTAATTTATCGTAAAGATAAATAAGCCATTTGCCATTAAGGCACTACGCTCATAAAGAGATACTCAAAGAAAATAATCAAATGTACTGCGCCTTGCAGAACAGTCGTTTTACCCAAGCTCAAAGTTAAGCCGCCCACAAACAGGCTAAGGGCAAGCAGGGTGATATTGAGATCACTAATTCCTAAGCTCAGGGGTAAATGAAACCAAAGCGCAATCACCGCAATTGCAGGAATCGTCAGGCCAATCGTTGCTAGCGCCGATCCTAGAGCCAAATTTAAACTACTTTGCAGGCGATTAGCTCGGGCTGCGCGTAGTGCTGCAAAACTCTCAGGAAGCAATACCAACAAGGCAATCGCAATGCCAACAATGGTTTTGGGAAGGCCCGCAGACTTGACTGCCAGCTCAATCGCCGGGGAAAGCGCCTTAGCTAAACCTACCACTAGCACCAAGCAAAGGATGAGTAAGGCTAGACTTTTGAGCGCCTTGGCATTACTGGGCCTCTCGGCATGAATGCCTTCATCTTTTCGTTGATCCTTGTCTTGAGGAAGATAGTAATCGCGATGCGAGACCGATTGAAAGAATAGAAAACCACCATAGACTACAAAACTCGTAATGCCTGCAAAAGCCAGCTGACTGCGTGTGAAGTCTGGGCCTGGAGTGCTGGTGGTCACAATAGGCATGACTAAGGTAAAGATGGCCAGTGTTGTCAGAACTGAAAAAGAGGAGATGGCACCTTCGCGCCGAAAGCCCATTTCATAATGTTTATGCCCACCAATAAAAATGCAGATCCCAATGACGCCATTGAGAATGATCATCACGGTTGCAAATACGGCATCACGTGCAATGAACTCAGAGCCCTCATGGCCAGCCAGCATCATTGATGCAATCAAGGAGACTTCAATAATGGTGACTGCTAAAGCGAGGATTAGCGAGCCATAGGGCTCACCCGTCTTATGGGCAATCACTTCTGCATGGTGAACACTCGATAGAACTGCGCCAATCAGGGCGGCGCTGAGAATCAGGATGAACCAAGTTTGCGTCAGTAGCGAGGTAAGCAAAGCGGGCATAATGTCCTTGAATTAGAGTGCAGGTAATAGTTTATTTTGTAATGCCCTTAAGCTTATCCCAATTGCATCACAAGCTAACTAAATTGAAAATATCTCTATGAAAGCTATCATCCTCTTTGGACACGGTGCCCGCGATGCGCGCTGGCGTGAGCCTTTTTATCGCCTGGCTGAGTTATGGCGTTCTCAACATGTTCAAACCCCAGTTGAGTTAGCTTTTCTGGAAATGATGCAGCCATCTTTATCTGAGGCTATCGGGAAATTAGTTGTCCTGGGGGCAACCCAAATCACCATTATTCCGGTCTTTTTTGGCCAAGGCGGCCATTTGCGCAACGACTTTCCTGTGCTGCTGGAAGACTGCCGGACTCAGTATCCTGGGGTCGCTTTAAGCACGACGCAGGCTGTTGGTGAGGATCAGGCGGTCTTGCAAGCTATCATCGACTTTGGCGCTAGAGCAATTTGATTGCTCTGATGTGAGAGCTTGCCCAATCAGTATCAGGGCTGGCGAACTGGGATCAAACCATTGATCCGCTTTACCCTCCGCTAGGGCTTCTAGATTACTTTCCCAATGACGCTCTTTAGCTGTAGAAACCGCTTCCAGAATATGTACCGGTGTATCGCCATGGTGATTAGGACTCGATGCAATTAATTGCTGAGCAATGTGGGCAGCATCTTTGCGACCCATGTAATAGATCAAAGTGTCCGCGGTCGGATGAGCAATGGGTTGCTGTGAACGGTTATCAGCGCTAGTGATACGCTCACTTGCATCACTTGCTTTTGCCAAAGTGATGAAAGCGACGCTTCTAGCAATGCCTCTTAATGTCAGAGACTTTTGCAGACTGGCTGCGCCTGCTAGTGCTGCCGTAATGCCGGGTACGATCTCAAATGGGATGCCTGCTGCTTGCAGAGCGCTCAGCTCTTCATCCGCTCTACCAAAGA
>JGI26470J50227_1000091_pt1 | contig 41298 bp, 37 predicted proteins | sample FreactTroBogLake_FD_50227 | JGI IMG/M metagenome (IMG submission 50227)
ATCCTGTAGCAGTAAGAAGACCTCCAGCTCCACCACCGCCGCCATCATAAGAGCCATAGCCACCTCCTCCACCACCAGCGACAACAAGATACTCTACTGTTTGAACAGGGTAGTTCAGCCCATTGTATTGATTTGATTGAATACCGCCGTTATATCGTAGAGACATATTAACCTATCGTTTCTAAACAAGCAATCACAGATATTGCAGAGTTAGCACTTGATGTAACTCCTAAACTTTGGTTTTCTGTTATGTAAAATGGTGTTGTCTTATCAGAAATAACTAATGAAGCATTTGCTGGTACTGAAATTTGATAAGCAAGATTGTGTGCAACACCAGAAGCGAACGTTGTGTTGTCTGAAATCTGTACTGTAACAGTTGTAGCATTTGCCGAGTAGTTGGAAGCCACCAGACTTTCTATTTTGTTCACATAGTTGGTAGCAGGAGTTAAACCTGTTAATGCAGTAGTTCCTGATGTACCAGAAGAATACGTCCAAGCGGTGTTGGCGAAAGTAGTTGCATTGACGTATGCCGTACTACCGTATATGTATGTTAAGTTTGCAATATTTGGAACTGCCATGGTTTATTCCTTAAAATCCAATAGTGTGAGAGATTGCCATTGATTTGGCCTGAGTAAAACCGCCGCCTGCTGCATTGATTGTAACATTACCTGTTCCACCACTTGGAGAAATAGTAATGTTTGTACCAGCAATGATTTGAGATACACCCGCTGTAACAGTTGCCCATGTTCCATCACCTCTTAGGTATGTTGTAGAAGATGGCGTGCCTGTGACTGCTCCAGGTAAAGCTGTTACGGTACTGATTAATGTACCTGTATTAGTCGTGACATTAGATGTTGTAAAATTAATACCTGTAACACTACTAACGGTCATAACAGTTGTATTATTGGCCTGTAAAGCCAATGTACCAGATGATGTTGAATCACCTGCTGTTTGTAAACCCGTTATGGTCGCATTAAGTATTGATGACATTTTATTTCCTTAGATAATTACCCAGCGTTGACCATTTGGTATTGTGACGCCGACCCCATTATTTATCAGTATAGGTCCAACGGATAATCCATTATATCCAGTACTGATTACTATGTTTGATGTGACGTTTGTCATATTTAAATCGATAGTTCCATTGAGGCCGTATTTTAAATCAACACCATTTAGAATAATATCGTTGGCATAGATGGTGTTACTGGTGAATACAACTGTACCATTTAATATTCTGGCCTCAACAGTTGAACCATAGTATGGTGCCTGTGAGAATGTAATTGTATTTGCCGAAACGTTGTATGAGTTTTGAATTTGTGTGATACCGTCAACAGCAACAATCACATTATTGGCCAAAGCAGGCGCCTGTGTTAGAGTAAATGTTGTTGTCACACCGTCACCTTGGAACGTATTCAAAGTGATGGCCATAACGCCTGTATTGTTACCAGTATTACCTGGTGTTGGGCCAAATTCAAACCAAGTACCGTTTATGTTTTCATACATCTTACCAGTATCAGTATGTAACCACAAATCACTTGTGTTGGCACCACTAGGTACTGTGTTCTGTTGCCAAGTGTATGTCTTACCGTTGGCTAAATTAAATGTCGTTGCATCACTAAAATTAATTGTCTTACTGACCGTATTTGTTGTGATACTGATACCATTCGTAGAAGTGAATGATAGAATATCATTATTGGATGCAGCAAGAATGATTGAACCATTGGCTATGATGGTTGCAAATGAGTTTGTTGTGCCTGAACCTGAACCGGTTGTGATAGATGATATTGCACCTAAGGCATTTAAATAATACAGTTTTCCATCGGCGTAGTTAATCGCCACTTCACCATAATTAAGTGAAGAAGGAGCATGGCCTGATATGCCAGATTTCTTTAACTGAATTGTTGTATTTGCTGCAGCCAATTAGAATGTTCCACCATCGTTTTCTTGTATGATATTCTGTAAAGGATTATCAATCGTTTCTTTTTTTTCGTTCACGTTTTCAACCATTTCTAGTTTCTTACGTTTAGCAGGACTTAATTGTAAATATTCAATTTTATCTTGTAATGTTTTCAATTGAGCCACAAAATCAATGGTCATATCTTCAATTTGTTTACTATGTTGTTCACGAGTCTTCTGATGTTCATCACGTTCTTTAATCAATTCACTTCTAAACGTATCAATATGATTCAATTGATGTCTAGTTGATTCAAAATTAGTTCTTTCACTGGCTAATTTATTTTTCTCATTAGCCAATTCAGTTTCAAGATTTTTTATTCTTTCAGATTGACTTGAAAAACCAGAAATCTGTTGTTCCAATTCATTGATTTTGTTTTGAAGTTCTTGTATAACTTCTTCACTCACCTTTGCACTCGCCTGTAAAGATATATTTCTTAGAACAGCATCTTGCATTGTTCCAGTCATTATCTCCACATAATAATTCACATACTTTTCACTCATATAAAACTCCTATTATAAACAATAACAAATATTAGAAAGATCCTCCATCCATAGTAGTAGACCATACTGGAACACCAGTATTATTTACTGTAAGGATTTGATTAGACCATGTTTGATCCGAAGTGCCTGCTGCAACTGTAGCCTGAATGGCACCAGTACCGTTACCATATGTGATACCGTTTGTGGTAAATGATGATTGTCCTGTACCGCCTTGTGATACTGTTAGACCAGCAATTGATTGCCATGATGCAGCTGTTACACGACCATAAGCATCAACAGTCAAACTAGCAAGTGTTGAATTTGTTCCATAAGTACCTGTGTTGGAATATGTTGAGTTAGCTAATGTGCCTAGTGCTCCTGTTCCAGAACCGACAATGATAGAACCATTAGTAAATGACGATTGACCTGTACCACCGTTTGGAACAGTTAAAGCATTTGTCAAGGTTAATGAAGATGCTTTTACAGTATTGGTAACATATAAATTACCACCAACACCTAAGTCATTTGTTGTGTTTGCAGTACTAAATGTAGCATTCGTAGCACTCAATGAAGGTGCATTAAGGTTGGCATACAAAGTACTTGTATTGGCCGCTGTGAAGAAGTTGTTAGAGATTACGTTACCTGAAACGGCACTAGCATAAGCAACGTTTGAGAATAGGTAATAATTCTTGGAACCAGCATCACGAACCAAACCAGTAATGTTATTTGTTGTACCGTTGTTATAGACACCATAGAAACCGATATCGATTACATCACCAACAAAGTTATTGGCGGCAAGTTCTATTAGAGAAGATGATGTATCAAAGGTTGCTGAATTGATATAAGATTGTGTACCACGAACAATCAAGTTACCAGAAATCTGCAAGTCTGTACCAATCGTTTGAATACCAGGACTTGCCGTATTTGAACGAACGATTGTGTTGTCTACACCAAAGTAAACAGTTTCATTGTTGTTTACATTTGTTGTAATACCAGAACCTGTGTTGGCTTTAAGTGTTAGTGTTGAACCACCGTTGACTGTGTTACTAGTTGTACCATCAGAAATTGACCATGCTGTTTGGATGGCTGCTGAAGAAACGGATAGAATACGACCGTTTGAACCATACTGAATAACTGGAACCGATGTGGCTGAACCTACTGAACCAGCGGATAAACCTGGAACAGCATTTAAAGAAGCATTAAGTACAACTGCATTATTACCTTGGAAGGCCACCGTTCCAGCAGTAATATCACCACCCGAAATTGAGAAGTTTTGTGCAGCTGCTAAGTAAGAGGATGAGTTAGCATTACCGTATAACTGACCAAAAAAAGCACCGTTTGGATCACGTTTGACTAGTGTTGATGCTGTATTTGATTGTGTTGCCGAATCTATTGTTGAAGTATAGTATTGGCCGCCAACGTTAACAACACCATTTCCACCAACTGTACCAAGAAACAGAGTGTTTGATAAGTATGAATACGCAATTTCACCAGCCTTGAGACTAGCTGGTGTGCCAGTAGAACTCGAACGCTTGATGAGAATGCTTGTATTTGAAATGGCCATTTCAATATCCTTTTTTTATTATTATTGTCTATTTATTAAAAACCACCACCGTCAACTGTAATAGCATTGGCTGTAAAATTATTTGTTGTGATACTAATACTATCAATATAAACATTACCCGTTACACCTAAACCACCTGAAACCGTCAAAGCTCCAGTTGTATTAGATACAGACGAAGTTGTGTTTGCAATATAAACATTACCGGAAAGTACCTGTGGACCGGTATTGGCAATTAAGTACTGAGAACCTGTCTGTCCTATGTACCTGTAACCTGAAATGTATACCACTCCAGACGATGTTAAGGCAGTTGGTATGGTTTGACCAATGAAGTTTAGTACGCCTGCTTGATAATCAAACCAATACTCACCAGGATTTGCACCACCCTCACCGGCAGCAAAGATTTGAGTACCTTGAGTCGTTGGATTGGATAGACCTGAGGCGCCAACATAGACGGATACCGAGTAACCTGTACCAAATTCTGGTGGAATCCAATCGGTCAATCCTGTTTTCCATGTTGGGTATACACTTCCTACTGGAACTGTGGTATTATCATATGTACATTGTACCGCACTGGTACCAGTATAAGCCTGTACAATACCAGATACCGCAGATGGAGTTGAAGGTATCAAAGAGGTTTGCAAATATATTTTATCGCCACGATTAATTAATGGGCTGGCGATAGTTTCATTTGAGTACGACTTATTGGTTGAGGTGTCGGTTTTAGCCACCCCATAAATCTTTTTGACCAATAAGTCAATGTACTGCGTTGCTGAAATTGCCATCTAGTTGCTCGCTGTTTGTAATGACAAAGCGGTAAGACTTTGACCAGTTGTTAACTTGATTCTCACATATATTTCATTGGTTGCAGTAGAAGAACTTGAAACCGTACCAAAAGTACAAGTGTAACTTCCATTTGATACAAGTGAATTAAATACTGCCGTACCACCTAAGGCACAACCATTTGATCCATTGCCGCCAGAATTAGTACCTGGATAACCTGAACCAGCATAAGCAGTACCCATAGTCATCCAACCATTTAAGCCTGATGAAGTATCTATTGAACTACCTGGTAAAGCAACCCAAAGTCCTGCAATTGTACCTGAGTAACTAATATTAAATTTAGAAACTGATGTTCTAATGAACTTAAACGTGAAGTACTGTGAAGACCCTTGAGTACTTAGGTTAGGTCCAACAGGTAAATAACCTGAACTGTAATTTGTTGTATCATTCTTCAGTACACCAGCAACAATCGTTGCATCATATGTATAGAAGGTTCCTGTCTGAGAGTTGAATGCACTTTCAGTACCAGTATAACTTGGTGTATCGGTAGAACCTGGATTTACAATACGGAAAGCAAGACCCGAACCAACACCAATCGTTGAACCAATTGTGATATTGGTTTCTTCCATTGAATTGGATGTACCTGTCTTATATAGTACTGTATTGGCAGGAGAATATGTCACATAACCCGTATTATAACTATTGTTTACATAGGCTTGAGGACCGCCTGAACTTGAACCGAAACCAGAGATGATTGATGCAGTCGTGTTGACTGTTACTGATCCACTTGATACGTAAAGATTTCTGGCTAATGGTGTTGTAACACCTGCCGTGGCATATGACACACTAGTTGGAGCATTGAAAGCACCACCTGCTGCGTAAGAATTTAGTAATGTTGTTGAGTTAGGATACATATCACCACTCAACTTATTGACAGCAGTACTCAAGTTAAATGTTGTTGCATTAGTATAATGTGGTACAGTACTTGAATAGATTGTTGTTACTGAACCTGGAACCATACTTGTATTACTGAACGTTGGTGTTCCTGGTGCCGAGTTATCATAGTACCATGTTGCATTGGCCGTTTTTGTGCCGTCTGTATCTGTAATATAGACTGTGTTCCATCCGTTGGCCACAGTACCTGAAGCGTTGACATTGGCAGAATACCAGAAGTTGGCATAAGCAATGGCACCAGTAGAAGCATAGTCTACATTTGTAAGTATGTGTAAGTCACCATAAGTACCAGCATTTGTGGCACCAGAAGACATTGTTCTAGTACCAGATATTGCATTGTTCTTGTACACCGACATCACATCACCTGGAAGAGTGTTAATCAAATAGATGGTTGATGTTGTATATGAACTTGTTCTAAGTGGAGATACTGATGTGCCTCCAGAAACTACAGGTGAAGTGGCCAGACCCGTATTATCTTGTTGTGTAAAGTTGGCCATCAAATATGGACCAACAAGACCTGTGATAGATAAAGAACCGTAATTTCCAGGGAAAGTGGCAGGTGAGGCAGGCACTAATTTGCCTAAAATCTGATTCATCTCAGCAATACCATTTGTGATAGATGTGCTAGTAGTCAATGATACAGCATTACTAACCAAAAGACCTGCTGTGTTCTGGCCTAGAATAATATTATTACCACTTAGTGATGACGAAATATTATTGGCGTAGTTGTATGCTGCCTGAGCTAATATGTTAGCCGTGTTGGCTTGATTAAAGGCAGCCTGTGCTAGTATATTGGCCGAATTGGCTTCATTGTAAGCCGATTGAGTGAACACATTAATTGTATTGGCCCAAGTATATGAGGCCTGTGCTAATATGTTGGCTGAATTTGCTTCGTTATAAGCCGCTTGTGTAAATACGTTAACTGTGTTTGACCAATTGTATACAGATTGTACAACAATATTGGTTTGACTTATTTCAGTTAAAGCTGTATTGGCTTGTCCTAATGCAGTATTAGCAATACCATAAACCGAATTGGCTTCTGCATAGGCCGCATTTGCACGGTCAGAAACTTGTTGGAGTTCACTTTGAACATCTGCTGCACCGAAGAACGTAGTTGATGACGTTACGGCTGCTGGCTCCGCAGGGCCAAGTCTGACGCTAATGCTCTGTGGCTGTGTAACTATTACAGGCATTAGACATCACTACCATAAGATGTTGTGACGTTGGTTACACCTGGAGTAACATATATTTTACCTTCTAGTACACGAGTTACGATACCAGTTGGGTCTTTAATTGTCACATCATAAACATAATTTCCAGCTGGTATGTTTGCCGTATTGGCTGCCCCTAAAGACAACTGTATAATACCGTTGTTAGCATTGTAAATAGAAGTGACAAAATTAATAGATACGTTACTTGAATAATAAGATTTCTTGGCTTGACTTGCAATCGTAAAACTGTTTAGGTTATATGGATTGCCATAGGCGTCTGCCAACGTCAACTGGCTATTGAAAGTTGCACCTTGTTCTAAGTATTGGTCTGAATATCCTGCCGCCATATAAAATCCTTTAAGTAAACCTCTCTAATATTTAGGCAGTATTGGATGTGTTATTGGCCCAAGGTAGTGTCATATTGACTAAAGGATTCTGTCTTACGGCTAATGTATGTGCCATATTATCTTGATAAGTTTGAATTCTTGTATTACCTAGAATCGTTTGTACCCAAGTAATCATGGTGTTTTGAGTTAGATTTTCATAAGGAATGAAAGCCTCACCTGTTTCAAGTGTAAACGTGTTGACTGTACCGAATATTGTAGTGCTGTCGATTGAATCCGAATCTTTACCTACAATAGTGTATGTTATCGATGACACTACATTGGCATTGCCTTGCCAAGAAGGCATACAAGCAACTCCAGATATTGACCATTCATAAGTTAAATTCATTTTTTATCCTCTATAATTAATAAGTAATGGGGCCATAAAATGTTGGACTGCCAACAACATATGTTGTCCAACTTCCTACCGAAGAAGTTGCAGCATAAACTGTTGAACCATTGTTGACTAATACTACGTTGGTGTCTAGAAAAGACATATAGTTTGGTTGGCCACTATAAAAACCTGATACTTGAGTCCATTGGCTTGTTCCGGATGTTGACAACGTTGAAGCCGTGGTGTAATAAAGTCCGCCGGGTGAGAATACTGCAGCAGGAAATATCACAAACAAATAATCATAAACAAATGTGACATTTCCAGGTGATCCTATTTTAGCTCCTGATAAATTAGTAGTCGTACTTCCTGCTGTCTGTAATGATGAAAAATCAATTGTGTTATACCAAGATGAACCACCAGAATCTAAGAAAAATACCTTAGGAATTGTTGTTTGAATAAGTCCATCGATAGTATAAACCAATTGATTATTATAAAATTGCATACCGCCAACTTCATAAAAGTAATTACCTGCATATATTGGTAGTGTCGCTGCTCGGGTCCATGATCCAGAAGGTGCACCTGACGAATTCAATATGAAGAAAGAAATTGCACCTTGAGCAATATCATAACCAGATGCTATCCAATAATAACTGCCATTATAAGATCCCCATGATACAGCAGTTATACCTAAATCGAACCCATCTGATGTGACGGTTGTACCGTACCATGTTGAACCGTCAGGTGAATAATAAAAATTGCCTGTTGTACTGGTATCACATAATACGATATAACCATTTATAATTCCAGCAAAACCTATACTTGACCATGAATTTCCTCCAGGTATATTAGTAACTGTGGACCATGATGTTCCGCTAAGTGAACGTTTAATGGTGTTGTCATTAAATAATGCCCAATAATATCCGTTAAAATATTCCGTGAAGTTTGAATTGCCAAATACACCATAGGCAGTAGTTATAGTACCACCAACAGTAGGTGTATTTTCCCAATAAGCAAGGCTTTCAGTATTAGGAAAATTCCTATTGATTGTATATCCGTTGTTATCACCAATACTTATATAACTTCTATTCATGTTTTTGCCTTGGAGGTTACTCATCGATATCTGGGAACCTGATGTGTACTCCGCTCCTGAGAGAAATCTAACTCCAGGATCATTCAAGGCTCTTTGAGTAGTGGATGAATATCCTATTTCAGTATTAAGGTCTGAAAAAGCAATTGTACCGTAAGGTGTTGTCATTACTTACCCTTCAATTCGTCTATTTCGGCTTTCAATTCTTTGATTGCTTCAATTAGAAGACCTATTATGTTACCATAAGCAACACCTAACATACCATCTTCATTAGATACTACAACTTCTGGTACTACTTTCTGTACCTCTTGAGCGATAACACCAATGCCGGCAGTATCATCTTCAATACGGTTGTATGAAACACCACGCAGTGCCATTGTTTTAGCCAAAGCATCTTTAATGGTTTCAATATTAGTCTTAACTCTTTCGTCAGAGTAAGCAGTAATATTACCCGATGCGATAATAGTACCTGCACTACCGTAACTTGTACCAACACCTAGTGCGGTAATCTGTACATATGAACCAGTAGAAAGACCTGGTCCCGTAGCACCTGTAGCCCCTGTTGGACCTGGAACAGTACTTGATGCTCCTGTGGGTCCTGTTAAGCCAGTAGGACCTGTAGGTCCTGTGACACCTGAGGCCCCTGTAGCACCTGTTGGACCTGGAACTGTACTGGATGCTCCTGTTGGACCAGTAGGTCCTGTTGGACCGGTAACACCTGAGGCCCCCGTAGCGCCTGTCGGACCAGTAGGTCCTGTTACACCAACACCTGTAGGACCTGTAGGACCAGTAGGACCTGTGGGTCCTGTAGTTCCTGTTGCTCCGTATTGACCAGAAACATTAATNTTCCAAGATGAATATGTACCTGAACCACCAGTAGAATCTATGGTAACATTTAAAGATGTTCCACTAAATGTGTTTACAATACCTTCTAAGTAATTTGTTGGTGCTGCTGAGTATGATGCTCTAATTCTAGTGCCTGTAGTGATAGCACTTTGTGAAGCAGTTAAATTTGTTGTAAATGTATCTGTGCCTGTACCAATAGCTAAGGTTGTTGATGATGTTAAACCACCGTAACCTGTTCCTGTAGCTCCCGTGGCTCCTGTAGCACCTGTGGCTCCTGTAGGTCCTGTGGGACCGGTAACACCAGTAGCACCAGCACCTGTAGCACCTGTAGGACCAGTAGGACCTGTGGGTCCTGTAGCACCAGCACCTGTAGCACCTGTGGGTCCTGTTGGCCCCGTAGGTCCTGTAGAACCTGGAGCACCCGCAACCGCCACTTGGCCAATGTTAGTAACACGTCCGAAACCGTCAACTGTAATTTGTGGTACATAGTTTGCGAGACCCCATGTACCAATGTTAGCTGAAGGTAATGTATTGGCCAAACCTAACTGTACATTTCCTGTGTTCCATCCTGCTGTGTTAGCAGTCAATTGACCAACGTTAACAGCAATTGAAGTACCTGGTGGAACAGTAATAGATGTATTAGATATATTGGTTACACGACCATACTTGTCAACTGTAATAGAAGGAATGGATGCTGTGTTGCCATATGTGTTTGGACTTACACCACTTGTACTTAATTGGAAATTAAGATTATTTTTAGAGACTGCATTTATTGTAATACCATTACTACTGTTTGCAGAATTTATAATACTATTAGCGGTCAATATTGTTGAATATTGTGTATATGTATTTGCATTATTAATATCTAATATGGCCCAAGTATTAGATACTGTGTTCCATTGAATCGTAGCATTTTGAGCTGGACTATTGTATACTGAAAAGTAACCGTTTTGGTTTGGTAAGTTAGAACCTAATGTAATTGTTGGTGAATTGTATACTGTTGGACCATTAACTGTATATGTTCCGTTAACAATCAAACCGCCTGTACCAACTGTAACAGAGTTAGCTGAAAGTGTTGCATTACAAGCATTGATATAACTAGTTACATTTAAACTTGGTACTGAAATTCCACTACCAAAAGATGATACACCTATTACATTTAAGTTACTGATGTTGGCTGTATTAGCAACAACCAAACCAATGTTTGAACCGTTGGCGTAGATGGTACCTAAAGCTGTAAGTGTGTTTGCAAATACGGCTGAACCACCAACGTTCATTGGGCCACTAACAACTGCCGTATTGGCAACCATTAGACCGGTGTTTGTTCCCAAGGCATAGATTGTACCTAGAGCCGTAATTGATTGTGTAACACTAAGTGCTTGGCCAACAGAAACATTACCTGATGTTTGAATTGAATTTGTACCATTCAAAGCGAACAAAGTGCCACCAATATTAACTGTATTGGCAAATGTTGCTGTACCTGTAACGTTTAAATTGCCTAAAAGAGTTTCATTACCACCAATGTATATGTTACCACCAACAAAAGCATTGTTAGAAACTTGTAGAGCAGTATTAGAACCTGTAACAGTTAACTGTCCACCAATATTTGCTGCACCGTAGTTGGTTAAACCTATTGATGTGTTTGTAAAATAAACTTGTTGGTCAACTCTAAGATTGTTTTGTACATATGCTGAAGAACCTACACCTTGAACTTGTAGGCCACCGGCAATAACAACGTTGTTTGCTACTTGTAGTCCTAGATTAGGATCATTTAAGTACAATGTGCCTGTACTTTTGTAGTAATTGTTTGCCGCTAGATTATTGTTTTCAACAGATAACGCATTGGTCTGTACGACCCAATCGGCAAATGTATTAGCGTAACTTAGAATTGAGACAGTATTAGCCATTTAAACCTTATCCAATGTTATTTTTTATTTATCAGCATATGTAATAGACTCTTAATCTCAGAGACATCATTTTCTAACTGATTAATCTTTTTGTTGTTTTCAATTACAGTATTTTCCATTTTAATTTTCTGTCTATGTTCTCTCAAGGCATTGAGATCCGTGTTAATAATTGCCTTACTATGTGGATCTCTGTACAGACCTGGATGGTCTTGTACTTTAATGCCTTTATTTACCTGTTTAATCATGATGTTGCAATCGCTCCAAAGTTAGCAATTTGTGGTACAATGGCAGAATTATTAGAATACATTACAACTTTAACAGCAAATGTTTGGAAGTTATTGTATTGTGTTCCACCACTTACATATGATATGTTCGTCAATTGATATTTAACTGCTGGCATAAAGTCTGAATAACTCTTAGAATAATTTGTTATTGGACTTGTTGGCGGTACATATTGCCATGGTTTATTTTGTAATGAATCATTATCATCTGCTGCCAATACTTTTACATATACATCAACAGAAGAACCTGATTGTGCATTCAAATCAAAGTACACAGTAATACCTGTTGCTTCAAAACCTTCTGATAGAGTGACAGACCTTGTAACATATTTAGCTGCAGCGCCACCACCAATTGGTGTAGTCTCTGGTATTGATATTGTTGTTGGATCATTAACAACGTTGTGTACCATAATCATAGACATTCTGTCTAAGTCGATGACAGGAGATACATTTGGATCAGTTGTTGTCATGTAGGCAATAACGTTTGAATCACCAATGTTTGTAACATTCTTCACAGAATTCAATACATAGTTTTGATTAGAAAGAATTGAATTGTATGCAGAATCTGGTACTCCATCATATTGGTTTCTAATACCATATGTAATACTTGTTGTATTATTAAAGTCCAGTTCTTGTGTAACCAATTCAACCAATTCAAACTCAAACGTTTGTGTTGGTGCTGAAGACTCAAAGTATGCCTTGTATGTTGTACCAGTTTTGAAGATTGATTGGTACAATACGAAACACAAGTCTGATGTCTGGTCTGCTGTCCATGTAGAAGCATTCTGAGACTTGAACAAACTACCAACGTTAGGTTGGTTGACAATCGTATTTGTTGTTCCAATTTGTATCTGACCAACTGTACCAATAAAGGCAGTATACTTCTGACTATTTGAACCAACAACTATAGCATACTCACCAGCAGGTAAGTAAATTGGATCGGTGAAAGCAAAATGTGTTGCAACAGAAGCGTCAGTAGAAACATTAACACTATTTGGATCCAACCAGACTGTTGATAAAGGCATTACAGTATCAGAACTTGGATAACCATTTAATGTTGGTCTAATCTGTGCAAATACAGGTGCAATTGGATCTTTTGAAGCAAAGAACAAATCAAATCCACTTAGGAAAATACCATTAGGATAGATGTTTGTTGGTACAAAGAACGTTTGTGATAATGGGTCTGTTGTACAAGCCAAGAATTGGGATCTATTACCAACTGGTTCACCGTTAAGTGCTGCAGCCTCATTAAACGCTGCGGCAACAATTGCTTCAGCTTGAGCTAGTGTCAAAGCACTTGCTGTTGATGGTGGAGTTGCTGCAGAGGATCTACTATCCCAAACTAAATTAGAATTTGAGTCTGTGATTGTTGCAGCCCACCATCCAGGGTTACTGAACCAAGAATCGTCTGCGTTGTTTTTATTACCAGCATTTACTGCAAGTACTGTAACATAATGTAGACCAGGACTTAATGTAAATCCTGTGGTATTTTTATTTGGTACTAGGTATTCTCCGCTACTACCGAAGTTGGCAAAGTTGAAATCTAATACCATTGTGCCGTCAACATACAATTGTGCCCAATCGTCAGCAGATAATTCGGCATAATATGTTCCACCAGATAGTATTGTGAAACTTCTAATAGTTGCTTGTACTGTTCCACATTGTTGGGTCAAACCAGGATTTACCCAAACAGCATATCTACTAGAGAAACCAGTTGGATCAGAACCTGTACTTCCATATGTGATTGGATATACTTGGTTGTACTGTGATGATGGTTGTTGAGCCCAAAACAAAGCACTAGTCCAGAATATGAAACCACCTAAGTCAGGATTCCTATTCAAGATACTAGCATTACGGTAGTAATTGGCAACAATATTACCATAAGTGTTTGCATTGGCAGCCTGAGCGTGAGTGATCCATATCTTACCGTAAGAATTAGTATCAGCCAATACTTGTTCTGCGGTTAAACCATCAGTATAGTATGTGTATGCACCTAAAGCTTGTGCTATAGTTAATGGAGAATCAACAAAGTCACCTGGAACAGGAGCAGTATATGTATAATTGCTAGGTGAAGGCAATAAACTCTGTGCTGTGTTATTGATTTTTACAGTCACAGATTTATTTACTGCACCATTCAAGTTAAGAGTAATCTGATTACTTGTAGTTGTTGTGTAGATTGGCGACACATTCAATGTCAACGTTACTGGAGATGAACTGTCAGACATTGTTAGTGTACCATTGATTGTTGTATCAATAGGTACTACACGATTCTCGTATTGTCCATATGTTTGATAATGCCATTGTCCGAAAGCGGCCAAACCTTGTGCTGCATAAACAGACCAATCACTTGTTCCACCAAGCATCACTTGATATTCTTGTTGTGAACTTGAGAACCAACCATTTGGAAACTCTTGAGCATAGTATGTTGTTGGAGTTCCACCAGGTAGATAACTCAAACCGTCTGTGTAAGCGGCAATCAAATCGGCATATGACTCTACGTATGCGGCATAATCGGCACCACCCGCAACAATATAAGTTGTTTGTGATGCAACACCACCTGAACTACCAACTGTATTGATGTTATAATTACCTGGATTATTAATCGTATATGGTATAGAAACGTTAGCTGATTGACCAGAAGATGTTATTGTGAAGGTGAAGTTATCACCTTGATTAACTGAAGCCGCTGATGATGTTAATGTCCATGTGGCAGCTACTGCATTAAAGATAATTGTGGCAGTCGCTGTTCTTCCATCACTAAATGTGAAGTTGTATACAACTGTTCCTGGATTTGGAACACCATTAGCCACATTATATGTTTGTGAACCTGTTGGTCCTAATGGAATAGTAGGTGATGTTCCAACCACAGTACCACCTGAAGTTGCTGTGTAGAAGAATGAACCATTTAATGGACCATTCTGTACACCCCATGTGAATGGTGTGTTACAATTAATTGTACTGTTTGTTGCACTAACTGGACTTCCATTCAGTAACAAAATAATTGGTGTTGTTACTGTTGGCATTTTTGGATTATTTGGACCAACAGTTGGTGGAACATAATGTAAAAATACTGGAACACTTACTGTTGGACTTACACCCGACAAGGTCATTAAGAAGTTTAAGTCGGTTGTTTCAGCAATAGTAGTGTATGATATTGAAGCTGTACCATCAGAACCTACAGTAAAACTACCTGTCAGAGATGCGCCACTAAGTTCAGCCGATGTTACTCCAGTGATTGTATATGGTACGGATGTACCTGTAGCAACACCTTTTGTTATTAAAGTAATTACAAATCCTGATGCTGAGTTTGTAAGCACAGTACTTGAACTTGAATTCAATGCGTAAGATGCACCTGAACCAATGTTAGTAGATGTTTTCTTTACTGTACCATCTGGCATAGTAAATGTAACAGTAAGTGCATCTCCACCAGTAATAGGATATGAATTAGCAACTTCAAAATTCAAAGTGTGTGAACCGTTTGGAGCACCTAATGTAAATGTACCTGTTGCTGAATTACCAGAATAGATGTATGAACTACCGACACCAGTCATAACATAACTGATTGTTTGTGCTGAAGGTAAGTTTGCACCACTAATACTAATTGTGGCTGTATTTGTACTAGCACTACCTAAAACAAGAGATGAAGTAGCCGATGTTGTAAATGTTGGTGTTTGAGATGTTTGAATGGCAACATTACTAATTAGTTGTAATGGTCCACCAAGATTATCCGGTACATCAACTTCTAATATGATATACTTTGAATTGTATCCTGTAACAGCAGAAGCATTAATTGGTATACTAATAGTGCAAGCACTAGAAGCCAATGTTCCTGTTGTAGTAATTACATTGTTACCTAAACTGTAACTGCTTCCTGCTATATCAGAACCTGTAATAAATCCAGAAATATTAGCATTGAACTTACTGTTAGGTGGAATATTTGTTGCAGAGAACAAGAAGTTAATTGTTCCGCCTTCAACGATTGCAGTCTTATCTGAAGTTAAAGTATAAACTTTTGGTGGCACATTCAACACATTGATTGCCACGTTAGCAGATTGGATCACATCTGTGGCATAATTACTTGTACTACTTACTTGTAGTTGTGTTGTAACATAAGAGTTTGGTTTGGTAGAAATGACCGAACTCTTTATTGTTTCCAACAAACCTTCTGTGTAGTATGTTGCCTGAGCATACGATACTGATTTAGTCCAATCAAAACCATTATCTGCGATGATAATATTTTGTGGTCCTGTTGGTTGTGGATAACCACTATTAGGTCCAGGGAATGTAATGAAACCAATTGCTGAACCTGAGTTGTCTGTCTTAACACCAGGGTTTGCTGTTATTGTACCAGCAACAATTGTACTTGGGTACAAGAACTGTGTCATGTTGATGTTGTTAATCCACAAATACAATTGTGTATTTGCTGCCATGCCATCAACTCTAAACTTAATCATTGCACCACGAGCATAAGGAATAACACTATTATTCACTACACTTGTTGATGTTGTTGAAGAAACACCAGGAGCTTGTGTAGTTGTTGTAGTTGTAGTTGTTTTTACCAACTGACTATTGACAATACTTCCTGTTGTTGGACCAACATAACCTGTTGTTGAGTCGTTGATTTGTTCACCAACCCAAATATTCTGCCAAGCATTCCATTGTGTTTCGATACCGGCTGAAGTGACATAGTTATCGTTACTTCCATTTGGATTAGAAATAACCAATGGAGCAGTATTGGTATCAAACCAAACATCACTTTGTGGACTAATATTTAAAGTACCTACAAAGTTAACCACACCAAACGGATTAACACTTATTGTGTTAGAAGCAATTGGTTGGTTGACGAATACATTTGATGTATATGGTACAGTAACCAAACTACCAAATGCCTTATCAGTTAGAACGGCTGAACTACTATCGCCATTAAATGTTAAGTATACGTTATCGGCCGTGTATGTCGGTCTAACCAAACCATTTGAATAATCAATCGCTGCACGATATTCTGGATTAGTTACGTCACCAATACCATTGCCGTTAAACGTATCAATGATATAACCATTCTTAAACAATGTAGTACCATTTGAATTGGTAATAACTTGAGAATTTGTTTGTGACTCTAGTGCATTTAGAGATGTTGTATACTCTATGTTTGTTAGACGATTGTCTAAGTTAGAGATATCTCTCATCGTATATCTCTTGTGTGGTATAACTTGAACGTTAACACCAGTAGGACCAACAGTATATGGAGTATATGTTAGTTGAAATAAAGTAATAGAATCACTTTGATTTGCTGGTGGTTGTGGGTTCAAGTAAGCAGGAACACCTTCCAGTATTTTGAATAGACCATCTCTTGTTAAGACTGCCTTATCAATTCTACCCAAGTAATAAGTTATGTCTGCTGAAACATCGATATCAGACAATGCTTGAGGTATCTGGTGTGAAGCCAATACAAATGATGTAGTATCATCTGTTCTTCTTGGTCTAAAGTCGATACAATTACTTAACTGTAACACTTGGCCTGATGCAGTTGTATAATTTGGTATTGAACCATAATCAACTGGGTAAGATTCTGGTGTTAGGTAACCATAACCAGAATGAGTGAAGTAACTGAATACTGGTAAAATTTGTATTGGTGTGGCTGGTGCTGAGTTTCTATGGATAGAACCGTGGTCATAGTAACCATCAGTTTGACCATTATCGAAAGTGTAATAAGAAACACTATTGTTAATCAAGCCCCAATTATTACTTGTTGTAGGATTGTTATTTAAGTTACTATTACTTGTTGAGAAGTAAGCGGCATTGGCCGTATAAACAACATCACCTTCAACATAAGTTGTACTAGAAGACCAACTTCCTCTATATGTTGAACCAGTAGTAAATTCATATACAGCACTTAAAGAATACACATCAGACTTTAATAAATCTTGTGATGTTGTATCAGAAATTGTATATGGTGAATTTGGAATATAATTTGATACCAAAGTTTTAACTCTGTAGGAATCATTAGTTGTTTTAACTGTTGCAATAATATTTACAACATCAGTATTGTATGCAGTTGTACCAAAATTGATAACGGCTGTATATGGTGTTGTCAATGTGATTGTTGCACCATCCAATGGAATCATGGCACCGTTTTGTCTAACAACTACAAAGTTCGATAGAATAGATTCGCCAGAAGATGGCACAAACTGGTCTGTTGTTCGGCAAGTAACACTTACGGTTTGACCAGAAATTGTTTGTGTTGAGAACTGTTTATAATAGTAACCAACATTGGCCAATTGTTTTGTATACTGTCTTGGTAAATTAAATACTAGAGGTGTATATGCTGAAAAATATAATTGTGTTTGTTGGTTAGTGATAGCAGAACCATCAACAACAGCAGAGAAGTTTGTAGTAGAATAATTTCCACTATAAAAACTCTTTGTTGATGGGAATGAAGCTGAGGTCATTGTAATGTCGTCTAAGAACAAGGCAAAAATGGCACTTGTTCCTACACCTGAAGCATACTCAATACTTCTTACTAACGCTGTACCAATTTTAGATGCAGCAGTTTGTCCTGTAGATACGTTATGTAATTCTACAAAGTATGTGGTAGAAGATGAGTTAATATCTGGTAAACCACCATACAATGTATTAACATAAGTGTAATTACCGTATGTTGTATTGACTAAGGTGCCAGTATCTGTAGCGGTTGTTTGTGCTTTGTTTAATAATAAGTTTGTAGGGCCTTGAGTCTCAATCTCATAACCTTGTACAAAAGCTGAACCCGCAGAGATGTTTAAAATTAACTTAGTGGTATCCTGTGTGTCATTTTGGATAGATGGCAAGAAATTCTTAACAATGAAGTTACCATTTGTGTCATAGGATCTTTTTGCCATTGTATCCATAATTGTGGAATAGATTGGCGTTGTGATATCGTTGGTGATAGAACCATTTACCACAGTAGTCAATTGAATAAAACCTGGGTATGTAATAGCAGGTTGTACGTATGGTTGTGTGGTTAATTCTAAATCAATCTTATAACGGTCAGCACCTGGAGCTAAGTAGTTACTTGCACCCAAAGCTGGATCCAATAGTGATGGGTCATCAATATAATCTACAATAGATTCTACTACGTTTAGACCGATGATTGCTGAAGGAGTTTTTGTATACTTACCAACAACAACTGTTTGGTCTGGACAATAACAGAATGTATTCTTAGAAAAGAATACACCTTTACTAATGTGGAACAATAAACAAGTGCCAGAAGCACCAGTCAAACTAGTAAAATAGAATGAAGGTGTGATGGATGTTTGTGTATCATATACTGTAAATGTAGATGAATCAGCAAAAGAAGATTGTTTACCTTGAACAATACTTACGAATAATGTTGGTGGATCTGTTGCTGTTGCAGCAGAAAACTGTTTAACATAACCAATTTTACCTGTAGATTGTTCTAGGATATACTTACCAACAATGTTAGAATAGTCTACGTTGACCGTTGTAACACCATTATAGAATGTTGGAGATACTTTTAAATAGAATGCTGAATCGTCCAATTGGTGTTGACCACCAGATACAACCGAACCTTCTGTGAAAATGTTTTGGCCAAAACTTGCGATTTGGTTTTGTAACATTGATTGTATTTGAGTCAACTCTCTTGCTTGTACGGCTCTTCCAGGTTGAAAAAGAATACGATAGAATTCTTTCGTTGGATCAAAATCGTCATAGTAAGGTGATACATTAAAATTCAGAGACATTTTTTTCCTTTAGTAACCTAGTACAAATTTAAATTGTTCAATACCGTCAGCACTTCTTTGTACCGGACTTCTGTTTTCGATGTACGCCATATAGCCAGAGAAATTAATAAAGTCTGGAGAACTATATGTTAACATGGTTCTAACAGTTTTTGAAGTGTTTCCATATACAGGACCATCAATGACCGGAGTACCTGTTGTATTTATTAAGTTAATTACATCGGTTGCTGGATCAAAACTTAAAATTGTTCCAGAAAATGATGAAGTTGCTTGAATCGTTGAGGTGTTTGTTGTGTCAACCGTGCTACCTTGGTAAACAACCTCGCCATTATTATACACACCAAAACCTGGAGCAACCACGAAGTCTGTTGTGATTTTATAGATACTGCCATTAGCAAAATAAGGGTAAGTACTCTTTGCCAATGGATTGAATATCAAACCAACTTGTCTGTATTCAATGTCGGTTGGTACCATAGTGATGCCATTTACAGATTCAGTAGCATTGAATTCACAATTGTACATAATATGACTGACACCTAACTCAGAGGCTGGATCATATCCATGACCACCGATTGGTGATACCGGAGCAATTGCTGTGGCACCAGCACCTAAACTTGAAACAATGGCCACATTGGCATACGAATAGTTCATACCGGCATTACCTATAACCACATCAGTAATGGTATTTGAAGCTGAAACAACCACATTGGCTGAAGCTCCTGTACCATCACCATTGATTACAACCGTAATTACATTAGTTGTTGGATTGTAACCAGCACCTGGAGTAATAATATTGATAACTTCAATGTCACCATAACCGGATGTTGGATTATTTGGTTCAGAAGATGTTGGACCTGTTGGATCCAATGTTGCACCTGAATATATTTCAGATTGTACGGCATCAATTGGTATTGGCATCCAGTTGGTGTCCATAAATTTTTGTGCCGAACCCGCATCAATCGTGTACATATATTTCCATTTGTAACCATCGGTTCCCAAATAGATGTTATTGGTCTGATAAGAACCTGGAGCGAATACTGGTTCATATGTTGACTGACCACCATTATTATTCCAAAGACACTTAAATACTTGGTTGAATCTATTTCTTACATAGAACTTATATAATGGATTTCCATTACTATCTTTACCAGTAATATCTATATTGTCTTGGTAATAATCATAGACTGTACCTGTTGTCCAATCAAATCTTTTAATAACTAAAGATATTTGATTTGATTTTATCTGTTTGGCCGCAAATATTTGTTTGTAAACCGATTTTAAATACTGTTGGTCTTGTGTAGGTGATGGTGGGTTAGAATCATTTGGCCATGGATCAACTCTACCTAAGAAACAATAAATTGATACCACAGTAGGATAAGGCGACACAGGTAAATTGGCCACAGGAGCATAGAAGTCCTGCTGAGACTGTGTAACTTTGAAGTAGTCTGTTAGAATATTTTTATTTGCCATGATTTATTTATTGTGATTGCCTTTATGCGACTTCTGTTCCGTAAATAATTACTTCTGAACCCAATGCTGTATATGTTCTATTGACAGAAACAAAAGTATTTGTTACACCATTTGCTCCATCAATTGGTACATCTATATAGAATATGTTGTTAACATAATCAACACTAACAACATTAGCGGTGTTACCACTCAAGTTGGATATATTGTTTCCTATAAACACATTATCATTTACACGAATGATATCTTCTAATGGAATCAATGGATTAGTATAAATTCCACCATTAACCAGATTGTATGAATTGGTTAGTGCTGATATATTTAGTGATGGACCTGTCATCAAGTCTTCCGTTCCAGATTCTGGTAATAAATCTTCCGAACCTGTCTCTGTTAACAAATCACCTTGTATAGTGAACGAACCACCATAAACATAAGCAACATTGGCATATGACAACCAAACGTTTGAACTGATTGTAACTGTGTTTGAATTTGATACCGATGTTACAACACCAGTAACACAATCACCACTTGTTGTAGTTAACGCAATGGTATTACCAACAAATACAATATTTTGTAAGTTGGCACCGTTTAGGTTATTGAATTTAATAATGTTGTTAGATGGGTTAGCATAAGATGATATCATCACAACATTAGACGTTACACTATTGGTCAAATAGGATAAAGTTGTTCCTTGTTGTGATTCTTCACTGAGCATCGAATAGAAATTATTACTAGAACCCATGGCATAACGGCCTAACAACTTCATACCAGAAGGATGTAATAGGTTCAATATGATATCTCTATAAACCGATATCGTTTGGTCAACTGTGATTTGATATGTGTAGGCATTAAAATCTTGGCTTTCCAATACACTATATCCACTAGGTTGGCCTGAATAATTAATGTATTGGCCTTGACTGACCACCAATCCGTTTAAGAAACTTGCTGTCGCTTGTGCCAATCCATCACCATATATTCTAACACCGTCTGTACTATAATTACTATCGTATTGATATGCAGCCATATTCATTACAATATTCTTACCTTTAACGTGTATTGGTCCATTCACACTCGCTGGTATAGAACTAGTATTACCGTAATTGTACAGTCTTAGATTGTAAATTGTATTTAATGGATTACTGTAATAAACTAAAGGTGTAATTGAAGCAACTGAAGCACTTGTTATTGGTGTGTTGGCACTAATGCCTTGGTAAACAAAATCACCAGCACTTGGTAATAATGTACTTGCGAGATTAGATACAACAACATCCAATACATTTAACGAAACATTTGGTGTTTCGATATAATCTTCACCCGCATTTGTGATGCTAATTGTTGTGACTGAACCAATACGTTGTGTATTGGCGGCTAAAACGGCACTTCCACCTAAAATACCTGGAACATATAAACTTGCATTTGATCCTGTCGATGTTCTTACTGTGATAGTTGGCATACTTTCTTCAGTATAACCCATACCACCCAATGGATATATTTTTGGACCATTTACATATGATATGCCTGTAATACCACCTGAACCAGATAGACTTGTGATATTGGCATAGGCACCATAACCTCTACCGCCAGCAATAACAATCGTATCATTTGCCAGATATCCGTGGCCAGTATTTGCGATTTGTATTGGTGCCAATATACCAACTGAAGACAATGACGCTACGTTATTTGCAGAACTTGGTACTGGAGCATATACATTATCACCTGAAGGTAATGTTAAGAAAGATGTATTACCATAATCGTCAACAAATTGTGTGATGGCTGAAACTGTAGGAGGTAAACTAGTTCCTCCACCGCCACTAGACAATGCAACAAATGATATTGGATATGTTGTTGTCGTCAAGAACGTTAAGGCATTAGCCAAACTTGATGTTACGTGTGCTGAAGGACTGTTTGCAAATCCATAAGAAGATGCACCAATTAGTATATTGGCTTTTGGTCCAATTGTTTCTGTTGAGAAGAAAGTTACATTAGCAATACCATTTGCCGAAGGATTAATAGCAGCAACAAAAGCTGCAGCACCCGGAGCGTTTGTAATATTGATTGTGGTGTTTGTTGTACTATAACCATAACCACCATCTACAACACTAATACCTGTAATATAACCTGTTGTAGTTGAAGCAACCTCAGCAGTAGCACCAACAGGATTGGCCACATTTGGATTTAAACCACCATAAACAACTACAGGATCACCAACTTGATATAAAGAACCCCTGAAGTTAGGTTTAATATTGATTTGATTAATCTGGCCTACAATCAGAGCAGAAAGTGTTTCAGCTCCAGGTGTATTGGCTGAAACAACTTTGCCTTGGTAGAAATAAACTGGTTGGTTGTATGAATCAACTACGTAAACCAATTCACCGTTTTGGAACTCACGTTCAATATCATCAATGAAGACTTCTGTTTTTTCTCCATTACGAACTGAGTTTTGAATCGTAGCAAGAGTTTTACTTGTCTGACCAAATAATCTAAGATTGGAAATATTTAAAAAGTTGGAATCTTTTGTGTATAAGTTAACACTTCTAGCAATATACCAATCACCGTCAGATGGTTTTAAAACAAAATCTTCAGTATCTAAGTAATCGAAATCTGAATTGTAAAGTATTCTGAATAGAAACTTATATGATGCTGGTGTACCTTTAGATTGGTACAATTGTCTAGCAGTTTTAATGGCTAGAGTTGGTGAAATGAGTGCTGTCTGTGGTAAATATGGCAGAAAGTCATTGATAAAATACTGCATGAACTGGTCAGTAGTCGTATCAATGTCCATATAATTTAATATATTTTTGGACGCATCAGTTACGTTACCATTTTGTTCCATCCATTCATAGTATGCCTGCAAGAAGGCAACAAACACCTGATAGTTTGGATCCTCTCTAACGAACGCAGGAAGTTGTGATGGTACTAAGACTGAAGTGTATTGGCCGGAAGTTATCATGTCGATGTTGCGGTAACGTTAACAATAATTGCTGCGGGATCGAAAGCATCAACGGTTATGATTCTATTGAAACTCGATGGTATTAAAGTTGAAGTTGGTGTTGCTGTGATTGCCAATTGTCCTAGAAGATTATCAACGGCAAGTGGTTGGAAGTTAGTTAATGTAACAATTCCATTTACATAATCAACCGTACCCACGTTACTACTAATCAATGTTTTACCACTTGTTGTGTTGACTTGATAGAGTGCTAGAGTTCCGTATTGGCCTTGTAGTGTAACTGTTGCTGCACCCAAAGCACCTGATGTGTCACCTGATGCGTTTGTTATTGCAACATAAGCAGTTGTATAACCGTTACCTGGATTTGTAATTGTAAATCCTGTTATACTTCCACCAGCAATTGTTGCTGTGGCTGTTGCACCTGTTCCATCACCAATGATTGTTACTGTTGGTGGATACAGATAATTAAAACCAGCATTTAGAACTGTTATTGATTGTATACCACTTGATGTTGATGGAACTTCTTCAACATAAACAGAAGATTGGTCGCCTGAAGATGTGTACACAGTAATATCAGGAGAACTTGTGATGCCACTAAAAACAGCACCTTTCTGTAAAGCAGTACCATAATACAATGTGTACGTTTGTGGTGTTGTTAGACTTGGATAGAATTTCTTTTGTAACTGAATAGATACTTGATTAGTGATGATTGATGGGTCAGCACTCTGTACTGCCAAAATGATATCAGTTGCAGAGAACGTTGAATTGAAACTATTCAAATTGGTTTGTGCATAGTTACTGATAGCAGACTGAACTACTGATGATATGTTATTAGATGTCAAATTAGTTTTCTTTGGATCATAAATGACATCTGTTACAATTTTTAAATAAACATAGTCAGGATCAACCACGTTTGGTGTGACCGTCATCACAGAAATTGGTCTAATGACTTCATCAATCAATTGTTGTTTCTGTAATGCTGTCAGTAGATAACCACCTGTAGGTTTAACAGCAACGAATACTTGACCATAAACAGGAGGAACATTCTTCTCTCCACCCCAAACGTTTACAGCATCTACTGAGAAACCTAAAGTGTTTTCTTGAATGGCCGTAATGTAATCTTCAACTGTTACCGCACGACCTTGTGCTGCATATGATTTTGGTGCTTGAAACTTAATAGAATCTATTGTTTCAAAGTTTGAACCTTGGGTTGCCGGAACTAAAGGACTTATACTTGTGTTTGAATAACCTGAAATAGGATCCATTAACACGAATGAGTTGGCGCCAGCTGCAGCAGTACCTTGTGTTATGATATAAGAAACATTCACAACATTACCGTCAACTAATTGTGAACCTAATATACCATCACCAAAATATATTTGGTAATAACCATCAAGACCTGCCTGTAAGAAAAATACATTGTCTGCACTAGATAATGTTAGGTAATTAGAAGCTAGTGTAAACACTTGGTAAGAAGCGTTTGATTGTGACTGTTGTACTGTTACTTGTAATGTTGTTGTATCAATACCTAAATCCGGTATTTCAAATAAGAAATTTGGATTAGTTGTACTGTCTACGGTAAACTTGTGTGTTGTTGGTAGACCTTGTTTAATTGGTATATTAATAAAGTTTGCAGTATTATTGAACGTATTAACAGTATATGAATCTGTGGTCACAAAGTTATAGTTAACACCGTCAATCGCTTCTGATAAGAATGATGTGAATTGTGGTAGTGTTAAAGATGATTGTGTTACATTGTGTACATTTAAATCTATTGTTGCAGTAGGTGCCACATTAGACTTTGGTGTGTAATCCAATAATTTTGCATGAGATATGACTGAATTTCTTTGAATGGCAGTATCCAAGAACATCTCATTTGCCACCATGTTCAAATAGAAAGCATTATATTGTGTATTGTACGCCAATACATCTAACAATGTTGATAAGGCTGAACCATCAAAGTTATAATCTTGTAACACAGTCTGAGACTGCATGAATTTTTTAAGATTATTCTTGATTAGATTAAAATCAAGGTCGGTTAGTTGTATATTTGAATTTGCTCCGGCCATTTTATCTGTTTCTCTCTAATAAAACTGTTATCGTTTGTGGTGCAGAAATGTTTTGTATGAAAAATGACACTCTAGCACTATAAGCATTTTGATCCGGTAGAGGACTTACTGCTACTGATTCCAATGTGACTCTAGGTTCATAGTTGGTGATAGTATTTCTTATTTCATTTTCAATGGCTATGGTTGTTGATGGATTTATATTCTCAAACAACAAAGCAGTTAGATTTGAACCTAAATCTGGGTTAAATGGTCTGTCAAAGTGATTCGTTAATAATAAATTACGAACAGAACGAATCACCGCTTGTTGGTCGTAACTCAAAGCAATATCACCCACAACAGGTCGAATGTTGAAGGCGAAATCTATATCTGAGTATCTTTTGTTTAATGTGGCCATCTTTTATTTATTAAGCCTAGGAGTAAAAACGCTTTTTGGAAACTGAGCTGAGGTCCGGAGAATTTCGAGGCCGGAACGCAAAATTTCGAAATTTCCTCATATTGGTCCGCTTGTTGTACTTGCACCACTCTCAACGCCAGCATGAACGTGTGTATCCAAACTAATACCACCACCTACGACATCACCTGTACCTATATACGTACCATCTTCATAGATATTACCAGTAAAGTTCCATGATGAAGCAGTTCCTGTAAATGTTCCGCCTATATTTAACGTCATATCACCATCCACTTTTTGAGTGACATTACCTTTGGTGTAAATGTTTGTATCACCGTCTACCGTTATATTACAAGTGCCTTTTACATGGATATTGTTGTCTGATAGGTAAACTTCGTAATTTTTACCAGAAACTTTGGTAACCATGTTACCTGACGCATCTATCTGGAAGAATGTATTGGCTCTGTGGTTTAGGTGTATCCTTTCAGCGCCTTGGGTGTCATCCATTTCAAATACGTGTCCTGATTTAGTCTCAATAACCCTATTGTTGGCCGCAGTCGTGGCGTATCCAGATGGAGGTTCGTCCCAACTACCACCCGAAGCAGTTGGTACTCCTGTGTCTAGGTTATTGTCATTGTAGTATACACAAGTTTGGTCAAAATATTTGTCATTTCGGTATAAACGACTTGTGGTTGGTTCTCCTACTGGATAATGATCACCTTCAGAAAATCCTAATGATGGATTTGCACCTTTTTGTGGAATACCTGGAAATATGCCAATCATGTATGGTGCTTGACCACTCATTCCGTCTGAAAAGAAACCAAATGCGTAATCTCCAATAACAGGTGCTGCAGCAGTCATTGAAGAATTTGGTGAGTTCATAGGCAATGCCCAAGGAAGTTTGTCCGTTGGTATCATTTTTTTATTGGATGTGTGCCATCCAAATATTCTCACTTGGCATCTACCTAGAGATAAAGGATCCTTCACCTCCTCTACAACGCCTAACCACCAATTGAAACCGTCTTTACCAATATAATTATTCATTATTGTATTGCCTCTGGAGGACCATCATAACCAGTAAATGAACTGTCTCTTGCTATTTCCAACAAGGTCACAAACTGGTTTGTTCTGAAAACGTGTTTAAGTGCCGTAACAATATAGACACCAGAATAATACTTGTCTAGTTGTCTAGTGTCACCACCTGTATCGCCGGTTTGATTAATTGAATACAGTTTAAATTGAATAACTTTACCGGCAGTTAAACCTGTATCACCTGGAACTTCTATTTTTAACTTAGAATAGTTGGAAAGTGATAATTGTGCTGTTCTCAAAGGCACGTATGTTTCAATAAAAATATCTTGAGCGACAGAACTTACTCTATCCTGACTATCAGTGATATATTTGGCCTTTTTCTCATCTTTATTAGATGTGGCCATTTTCAAAACACCTTCGTATGTGGTGTTTATAGCATCACCTTGTCTATTTGTATAAAAATTAGTTGGTGGATTACCATTTAACATAACACCAGAGTACTTTTTATAGTCAAAATCGGTCACGTAGAAAGACCTAATCAATGGATCAATAGAAATCAGTCTATTTGCAAAAGTTCCTGAACTGTATTCATTCAACATATCATAATTTTTGAATATTTCGTATCTTTGTACAGTTATCTCTTTATCACCAAGTGATTGTTCATCTTGTGCAATGTTTTTACCTTCGTATTTGTAAACATTGTAGACTCCATCAGAATATATCGACTGTAAGGACCTGTAATAATATCCTTCTCTTGTTTCATATAAAATCATATCGGAACCTGGATAACTGGCAGGTCTGGCATATGTAGACAACCAACTGACTGCCTCAAAAGGTTTCATTGTAGGCACAATAAAATCGTAAATACCTGTTGTACCTTCTACGGTAACAGGCTTGCTAACACCTAATTGATTTTTCAACACATCACTTATAACATCAGAAACTTTCATACCTGGGTATGCTTTACTGACTTTAATTTGTTCAGATATCATCATATCTTCGGAACACAAACACAGTTCAAAAGTCTCAGAATTCAAGTTACCTGATGGTTTTCTTTTGATTATCTTATAAACTCTGTATATCTCAGTTGTTTTATCTGGATCATCTGGTGACCTACCAATCACAATTTTTAGTGAATCATTACCACTCAATTGTAGATTTTCAATGACACCTGAAGCATCTGTGACCGTCAAAGAACCTGAAAAACAAAAAGCAAATAGGTCCTCGTAATACAAGAACTCAATCATCTGTTCTTTTAAATTCAATGAACCGGAAGCACCGGTCAATGTCAATTCTTGTATTGCAAATTCTAAAGGTAACTGTGCCATATTATTTTGCCATCAATTCTTGCAATTCTGATTCCATTTTTGAAATATATTGTGTATCAACCAACTGTATTGTTCTTTTTGATTCGTTTAGATTAGTTTCATAATCATAGATACTCATTGCATTTTTGGTTATGGTGACAGATACGGATCCAGTAGGTAATTGATAAGTATTATTCGTATACGCTGGTAATGAGTTGTATGTGTCCAAATCAATTGTATATGTGTTGACTGTTGTTGTTTGTGTTGATGTATCGTACTGTGTAATTATTTTTTGATACTGATAAGGTGTAGCTTGTGTATATGACACAACCGCTTGACCTGTTGTATTTGCTGCGGCTTGATATTTCTTTATCAGATAAGGAAGAAATTGTTGTGAAGAAAGTGGCCAACTCCATTCAGGATCAAAATACTCGTTTGCAAATAAAACTAACCAATACCTATAAACATCACCATAATATTTAAAAGCCACCGTTTCTGGTGTATCTCCATCTTGTACGTCATATGTGTAGTATATCAATGGGTCTGTAAAAATACTTGGAATAATACTTGCACGACTTAAAAGATTGACTACAGCAGTTTTTTGATTGGTGATAGGACTATTGTATACTATCTTTGGTAATGTATTGAAATATTGCATTAGAAACCTCCGTCAATTGCTTTTCTATCAACAAGAGTAAGCTCTTTGAATTGTAGAGTCATATTGATTTGAGTTGGAGCACCATCTGGATGTGCTGACCAGACACCGTTAGGTGCATAGTTTACATCAACCGTCATCAAAGCACTTTCTTTGACTTTGGTAATAAATGGTGATGAGAATGTGATTATAAAACTGTCCGGAACACTAAAAAACATACCAGCCGCACCAGCACCTGTCATAGGAGCGGCATGACTTCTAAATTTTTTGATGATTGTTTGTATTGTTGATGATTCACCAGCATCTTTTGGAGTAAACGTAAAAGACATTGAAAAAGTTCTAAAATCAATACCGTCAAATAACAATTGTTGTTGTGGATTTAAAGCATAACCTTGACTGTATAAGGCTAAAGATGCGGTCGCTGAAGTGGCAGCACCAACAACGGCACCACCAATTTTTGTTGTACCTGCAATCTCTTTGACAGCATCACCCATACTGACGTTACCGTATGAAGCTGCATAATTAAAATTAATTGTATCTGGCATATACAAAGAAATCACATCAGATTGTACATTTCTTGCTGGTTGTACATTTAATCCAGAAGATTGTGTCACACTAGCACCATCACTACCAACACCGGTTGAAGATGTTGTTTCATTTCCACCTGGTGCCGTTGTCATTGCGGTAAAAGTGACGATGTGTTTTTTCTGAGAACTACCCAAATCAGCTGGATATTGCAATGCACCAACTGAATATGGACTTCCATACAATGAGCTCAATGGTCCATTACTACCTTGTGTAGTTGCTGCGCCGCCAGAAGATGACGTAATTGTTATGGCCATCCAAAATCCTTGTTAAAAATGAATATACATAGTATTTATGGCATATTCAGGACTATTTAAACCAAGAAACCCACAGAAATACATTGGTGACCCTACCAATATTGTATACCGTTCATCTTGGGAGTGTAAGGTAATGTCGTGGTTAGACAATAACCCTGACATTTTGTCGTGGGCATCTGAAGAATTGATTGTTCCTTATATATCTCCTGTCGACCAAAGAAAACACCGTTATTTTCCAGATTTCTTGGTTAAATTGAGAACCAGAGATGGTAAACTTAAAACAATGATGTTGGAAGTCAAACCAAAATACCAAACTGAGATGCCTAAGCCAAAGAAACGAATCACCGAACAATATAAAAATGAGATTAAGACTTACGCAGTCAATCAAGCCAAATGGAAATATGCAAGAGAATACTGTTTGGATCGTGGTTGGGAGTTTAAAGTGCTGACGGAAGAAGACCTGGGAATCAACTAAATATTCAAATGGCCACTAAAATAAAACCCTCAACATTAACGACTCTTGCACAAGAGAAGCCCAGCGAACCTAAGTTTCCTGCTAAATCTACTGTGCAATGGTTGACCAATAAAATATCTGAATTGAAAGGTTTTGGTGCCATTCCGGGTGCCATTGCCAGAGAAAAGACTAGAGAAAACAAAAAATTCTTAATGGGTTGCTTGTATTTCTTTTTTTATGATCCAAAAGGTAAGAACGATTTACCATATTATGATAAGTTTCCTTTGGTTCTGGCGTTACAGAAGTATCCAGATGGTTTTCTTGGTTTGAATCTACACTATTTGCCGATTCGTTATAGAATCGCTTTTTTGGGTAAACTTTTGAAGTATGCCACATTGACTGAAGATAATGATATTAAACGAATTAGAATCACGTACGATATACTAAATGCAACCAGACAATTAAAAGAGTTTAAACCTTGTCTCAAACGATACTTGACTAGTCACATCAAGTCAAAGATATTGAATGTGGCACCACACGAATGGGATGTAGCGACAATGTTACCTGTCCAACAATTCAAAGGAGCAAAACCACAAGAAGTTTGGGAAGATGTTAAGCAGGAAATAAAGGAATCTTAAATGGCAGGTACAATTTCAGAATTTGCACATAGTTTTTCAGCTGATGTCGCCAGACCTAGTAAGTTTGATGTATACATTCCTGGCAGTCCAAGTTTAAATTACAGATGCGAGATTTCTCAACTTCCAGGTCGTCATCTATCTACCGTTGAACAAAAAACATATGGACCTTTCGAAAAGTTTCCATACCATGTGTCTTATAACGATATTGATATGACGTTTTTGGTCGATGATAACATGACCGAAAAGCTTTTCTTTGACAAGTGGTTGGAACAAATCAATCCAACAAGTAGTTTTGATATAGCATACAAGAGTGATTATGTTGTTGATATTACAATCAATCAATATAATGTGGTCAATGAAATAAGTTATTCAGCTATCTTATCCGATGCTTATCCAATCAATGTAAACCAATTGGATTTGGATTGGTCTAATGCTGATGGTAAACATAAACTTTCTGTGACTTTTGCTTACACATACTGGATTAACAATAGTCAATCACCAAGTAGTCCACCTTCAGATGAAGACAGTTTAGGGTTGAATACTGGTGAAGGTGACGATTGGGAATGATAATTTAATTATAAGGAGAATAGATTATGGCTCTGCCAAAAATTGATGCACCAATTTATGAATTGATGTTACCACTTTCTAAAACAAAAGTGAGATATCGTCCGTTTACGGTCAAAGAACAAAGAAATTTGTTAATGGCCATGGAATCAGACGAGGCTGAAGTTATTCAGCAAAATGTTGCCGATATATTAAATAGCTGTACTTTAACTGAAGGTATTGATATTGACAAATTGCCAATTATTGATGCCGAATACTTCTTTATTAACCTCAGAGCCAAGTCGGTTGGTGAAATTGTTGATACAAGATACCGTTGTAATAATGTTGTTGATGATAAAGTTTGTGGTAATATTATGGAAACTAAAATCGACCTGACTAAAATCAACGTTGAACAAGGTGAAGAAGTTTCTAACGAGATACAATTAACTGATAAGTTTGTTATTAAGTTTAAGTATCCTGAGTTTGCTTTTGTTAAGAATGCTTTGAAGTTTGATGATGTTAATCAACTGACATTTAATATCATTGCACAATCTGTTGAGTATGTTTATGATGGCGAACAATTCTATTATGCTGGTGAAGTAGAACAACATGAAATGGTAGAATTTATTGAAGACTTGAACCAAGAACAGTTTTCTAAAATAGAGGAGTTTTTCAATAATTTGCCAAAGTTAAGACAAAAGATTGAGATGACTTGTAAAAAGTGTAATTTCCACCACACGATAAATGTGGAGGGCCTTGAAAATTTTTTCGGTTAACATTTCGCCATGATACCTTGAGGAACTACTATAAGACTAACTTTTCATTGATACAACATCACAAATATAGTCTTACAGAACTTGACAATATGATTCCTTGGGAACGAGACATTTATGTAAATATGCTAATACAATATATTGAAGAAGAAAACCAGAAAATAAAAGACAGACAGAAACTGAACTAGATGAAGTTACCATCACTCAAAGGTATAGGCGGCAAACTAAAAACAGCAGGTAAAAATATGCTGAGTGGTGATTCGTCATCTAAAAAACCTGAAAAAGAAACACCACAACCTTCAGAGCAGTTTAAAGAGACTGCAACACAAATGAAAGACTCACCTAAATCGATGGGTAAAGAAATGTCTGGTGTTGAACATAAAAAGGCCAAAGGTTCTGCTGAACAAATTCTCGGTGACATCTATAAGATGATGAAAGAAAACCGAGAAGATGTGGTGACACAAAGGGAAAAGGCTTTGACTAAACTCAAAGACCAAATGAAACAGGAAGAAGATTGGCACGGTGAACTGATTTCTGCTTTAAAATATAGAAAAAGTGGTGGCGGTACTGCAGAAGAATCACCGAAATCTACCAGAAAATCTGCACCAAAAAGAGCTTCAGGAGATAGAGTTTCATCACCTCGTGGTGGAGGAGGAGGTGGCGGCCGAGGAACTCCTAGTTCTGCTCCTAGTACTTCTAGTGCCGGTGGTGGAGGTGGAGGCTTCTTCAGTAGAATAGGTACCGCAATTAAAGAAGGCGCACAGTCTTTAGTCTCCGCAGCACCAACAGCTAGTGCAGTCGGTGCTGGAGTTGTTATCGCTGGTGGTACTTTGGCCGTTGCTTCTAGTGTAATTGCTAAAGAAGAAGGTTTACCTAAAAAAGGAAAAGCTTATTGGGATCCACCAGGTCAATCTAAACTAGTTTCTGTGGGTTACGGTCACCAAATTAAGCCTGAAGAATATAAACAAGGTTTCATTCAAGCTGGTGATGAACAAGTACCAATCAAAGGCCAGAACGGTATTGATACTGTTTTAACACCTGAACAAGCACAAAAGGTTCTACAAGCGGATTTACCAAAATACGTAGATAGAGCCAAAAAACCTTTAGGTGAATCTTGGAATAAATTAAATGATGTACAACAAGCGGCCTTAACATCTTATGCTTACAATACAGGCAGTACCGCTAGTTTGGCCAAACAAGGTATCGTAGAAGTTATCAATAACGGTGATACAAAAGGTGCTGCAGCTATTATTAGAGATAAGGGCGTAAGAACGGCTGGTGGTACAGTCAATAACGTCCTTGTGGCCAGAAGAGCGAAAGAAGCTGCTTTATTTGAATCAAAACCTTCTAAAAGTGAAACTGCATCGCCGGCAGGTGATTCAAAATCAGACACTACATCTAAAGCCAGTCCAGCACCGGCAGCACCATCTTCAGCACCAGTGACTCAAGCATCAAAAGTGAATAAAAATTTAAAAGATAGTATTGTATCAGAAAACACAACGATAGTAAATAATACAACCGTGAATGCTCCACCTCAACAAGGTAACAGAGCAAATGTTCCTATGATTACAGACGATGATAGTCCATTACACCAAAGAAAAATAACAAATGGCTAAGAAATCAAAAGACTTTAAAAAGACCGTTAAAAAGCTAAAAGATGCTCAAATTGAAGCCATGGAGGCCAATTTAGGTGGTTATACTGCTGAAGAAAAAAAGGTTTATGATACCATAAAAGAAGCGGTAAGTGCATTGCCAGCTGAACAAGTTATTCAAGGTGAAGTTCCTATTCCAGAGATGGTCAAGGTAGAAATGCCTAAGGCCAAAGATGAGTCCTTGTCTAAAGTAATCAATAAACTGAAAAAAGACATAGAGGGAATCAAAAAAGAATTAGAAGAAAAAGAAAAGGAACAAAAACCTAAAGAATCTAAGAAAGAACCAAAAGCAACTGCAACAAAAGTTAAAGACGTTGCTGAAGATGAAGATGATGAAGACTTTGAAGAAGAAGATTCGAATAAGATAAAATCATACAAATTTGCCAACAAGATTAGACGTTATACAATTGGTGATTTGGTTGCGGAAAATATCATTGAAGGTAAGGGTATTAAAGACTCTATTAAAGGTGCCATAAGTGCAAAAACTAAGGCATCTATAACAGATATGAAGATGCTTTTTGACCCTATGAATATCGCTGAGAAGGTAGTTGGTCGTGGTGGTGCAGCAATACTTGGTAAATTAACTGGTGCACATCAAAGCGAATTGGAATACTTTGGTGCCAAATATAGAAGAAACCGTCCTTCATTGATGCGTGCTATCACAGGTTTTGGTGGCAAAGTTGGTCCATCTCCTGGTACTGCCACAAAGGTTGATTCAACCGAAATGGGAGATTCTACTGTTGTTTTGGGTAAAATATATTCATTAATGACAAAAAACCGTGAAGAAGATGTAAAAGCCAGAGAATTAGAGAATGACAAAAAACAGGACGAATTTGATTTAAAAGAGAAAAGACATAAAGAGTTATTGGCTGCATTATCTAAATTGACTGGTGCACCTATTGCTAGTGGTGATGTTGGCGGTGGTGAAGATTCTGGTATAGCAGGTGCTGGCGTACTTGGGGCAGCCAAACGATTCTTAAAAGGTGGCGCCAAAGGTGCTGCCGGTGCCGCAGAAGGTCTTGCTGAAGGCGCAGCAAAATCTGCTACCAAAGTATCTAAGTTTTTGGAATCTGCCAAAGGTATTTTAAAATTCCTAGAGAAAATACCTGGCCTTTCTGTGATTGCTGCAGGTGCATCTCTCATTTATGATGTTAAAACTGCCATCGATAAACATGAAGCCGGTGAAATTAGTGACCAAGAGCTTAGAAAAGAAATAATTGGATCTTTAGGTGGCGCTATAGGCGGCCTAGGCGGTGCAGAACTTGGTGGATTACTAGGTGGCGCAATAGGTTCTGTTGTACCAGGAGCAGGTACTTTAGTAGGTGGTATCTTAGGAGGCGCAGCAGGATTCTTTGGCGGTGAAAAACTAGGTAGTTATGCCGCAGAGAAAATGTTTGATTACTTCTCTAGTGGTAAAGATGCTGAACCACCTGCCGACCCACAAGCGGCCGCAGACAAGTTATCAGAAAAAGTTTCAGAGAAAAGTGCACCAGCTGCAGCACCATCCGGTGGCGGTGGCGGATCAATGCCAACTGCCGCACCAGTATCTGCCAGTCCACAGGCATCTGGTGGTACTCCAGCTAGTGGTGCTCCAGCGAGTGCGCCTGCTGCCGCACCATCTTCATCGCCCGCATCCGCACCAGTAAAAGCTTCTGCAACACCATCACCAAATGCTGGCCAACAATTGAATTCTAAGACCAAAGAAAATCAATCCATGAAGATGGACAATCAATTATCAAAAGGTAAAACAACGGTGGTCAATAATACAAAATCCGGTGGCGGAGGTAAGAAAACTCTTTCATATGTTGATCCAGATGATACATCAAAATTGCCATTGCCTAATATAAGAAATAAAGAATCAACCTATGAGCGTGTTGTTTATTATAACACAAGAGTTGTTTAGGCAATAAAAACCCCGCACTAGGCGGGGGAAAACACTTCAGGAAAAGTGAAAATGTTTTATAGGTCTACGTCCATGTAGTCTTCTTTGCCTACACCACACTCAGGACATTCAAAGTCTTCAGGCAATGTTTCCCATTTACCTTCTGTTTCTTCGTCATGGACGTGTCCGCATACGATACAAACGTGTTGTGTGCTCATAGTGCCTCCAATACTTTAGTATATGCTGCAGCATGACGCTTCTCAACTTTAGCAAGTGCGGCAAAACGCTTTTCTGCTTTTGCTAACACATCTTTAAATTGTTCAGCGTGTTCTTTACTTTCAGCAATTTGAGTTTGTGCCTCAACTACTGCATCACCATTGTTTTCAGCCAATGCTTGAGATAGAAAATCTGGATACATTGTAGTGAATTCGTATGTTTCACCATCGATTGCCATCTGCAAACATTCTTTTGTAGAAGGTTTACCGATTAACAATTCTAGGTGACCCCATGCGTGTAAGATTTCTTGGTCAGCAGTACTTTCAAAGTGTTTTGCAACATCTTCGAATCCTTCTTCCCTTGCAATCTTGGCAAAATAACGGTACTTGATATGTGCCTGTGACTCACCGGCCAAGGCACTCTCAAGATTTTTGAGAGTGTTACTCATAATTATTCCTCTGCTAATGATTCGAAATATTTCATGTCATCATCTTCATCAGTAATATCAGGTTCAACTGCTTTTACTGGTTTAGACTTTGCTGTTTCTTTAATTTGTTCCACAGTTGTTTTTACTGCTGGAACATCACCATTCAAGCCCAATACTCTATCCAAACGAGATTTCAACTCATCATAAGATTTGAATTCTTTACTTTCTGTGAGAGCAGATAAGGCAAATTCAGATTTCCAAATCTTTTCTAATTTATCATCATCATCTAACAAAGCAGATGGTGATTCAAACTCAGACTTGTCATAGTTTTGATAACCTTCGACTTTACGAATCTTCAACTTGAAGTTAGCACCTTTCCACAAATCAAATGGATTGATTGCTTCTTCATCAGCAAACTGAGGGTTCATTGCTTCGGTAATCTTATCAAAGATTTTCTTACCAAACTTGAACAATTTAACTTGTCCCTCATTTTCTGGATGTTTAGGATCAGAAACAATATAAACGTTAGCGATATAATTCAACTTACGTTTTTGTTTACGAACCACATCTTTATTGGCTTCAATACCTGAAGTCCATAATGCAGAATTGTGTTCACAAACTGGACAGGCTTGGCCTTTAGTTGTGAGACAATTATCAATTAACCAACCGCCAGGTCCTTGAAAACCATGCGAGAAGATTTTAACCCAAGGCAACGCATCTTCACCATCAGCAGCAGAAGCTGGAAGAAAACGGATAACAGCCATGCCATTACCTGCTTTGTCAACTTCGGGTCGCCAGTAGTTGTCTTTGTTATCTGAGGATCCATCGGATGAAGCGTTGAGGGCTTCGATGGCTTTTGTGAGTTTGTCCAGATTGCCTGAACTCTTTTTCAATTTAGAGAAATCTACCATAATTAACCTTTCTAGTATAACGGAATGTAACGGAATATATCACTTAATTCATAATGATTACGGAGTATAACATAAAATTTCTTCTATGTCAATCTATTTATCCATCAAAGTAGATAAAACTTTATCAAGTCCTATCCATAAGATAAAACTTTAACATTACCATGGTTTCTCTGGCCGATTTGTGATGAATCGCAATACCGCCAGCTTGCTTCCAATCATCAATGATGGACATAGTGTCATCAATAATGATAGAATTCGGTGTAGCAAACTTTTGCTTCAGTTCTTTACCTGGAACAAAGTTTGGTTTAAATGTGATGCCATGTGTCTGTAACCAAACCATCTTTTGTCTGGACACTTCCTCATGGTTTGCGGGTCTTCCTGTTGAAGATAGAATCTCAATAGGCAGAGGTAAATTTCTTAGATAATCAATCAAAGCAAAAGCATCAGGCATCATTTCTAAAGATGCAAAGTGTTGGTCTTTAATGAATCTTTCAAAGAAATCACCAAAGCTTCTACGGCCTTCTTTACTGTCAGGATCAATTCCATACACTTCTCTAAATTTCTTAGTGAAGTTACAGAGTACACCATCAAGGTCGACATAGATTTTTTCAATTTTATGCGGTTGCATTTAAATGTTCTTTCAAAATTGTTTTAAATTTTTTGTTGTCGTATTGAATAAAGGGTAAGTACTTATCACACTTACGTTTGAAATCTGGCCAAATGATTGTTTCGTTAATCTTTTCTGACCACATAGGAAAGAATTTCATCAGGTCATTCAATATACAAAAAGTTTCTAGAGCAATACCTTTTGTCATTACCTCTTTGAGTAGTCTAGGATGTTGTCCCCTCTCAACTCTAAGTAATTCATTGGGATTATCTGCCTGTTCCATAATATGGATTATATCATTTTCCCATGTATATGTCAAGCTCTGTACTCTTTTTTGCCACTTCTTATAGTTATCTTCACCGGTATCCGATGATATGTCACCAATCCATCTCACATCCATTTCAATTAAATTGGCAATAAAATAATCCTTGAGTGCTTCGAGCGAATATTTCCTACTCAACCGATAGAAATGGTACTTATCTTTTCTTTTTGAGAAAGAATCCTTCGATACATTAGTTTTTCCATTGTACTTAATATAGTCATAACTGGAAGAAGTGAAATGTAGATGTAATGAATGATATAAAGAGTATGCGGCGAATCCTGTTGTATCGTCACTCATAAAGGCAATTTGGATGTTTTCTTCAGTAAATTTAACTCTTGGGCTTCTTCTCGAATCTTAGCTTTAATAGCAGGTGATAATAACGTGGATGCAACATCAACTTCCATTGTTGTCTCATTACAATAATCAATTATCGAGTCCATTAAAGATAATTTCTTTAATTCGGATCGACTTAGAATCATATCCGAAAATTCACTTATCTCTGTCTTTGTTGGCATAATCCTGTAAAACCTTTATCAATTCATTTATTTCATCTGGACCCATAACTATAACATTAGTTTTGGTCGGTGGCAAGCCTTTGATTGGTGGATCATATTTTTCGGTATGAATCAATGCCACCATATCTTTTGACCAATTTTCAATATGGAATTTACCTTCTATCATTTTTAGCATAAAAAATATGATTTCCTATTTGTGTTACTTTCCTTAAATGCCAATCAGGATTAACTGAAACAGCATGGAAGTAAAGTACTTTTGTTTTACTGATTATATCATGTATATTTGGTTCTGTCAAGGCCTTTCTTGCGACCATGAGAGATTCTTCCCACATATACTTGTTACGAATTTCTTCATTCACGTTACCGACCCAACTGAATTGGTCTTTTTGGTAAACTACGCCACAAACTGTTTTAGGAAAGTTTGGATTAGCTACACGATTCATTACAACATTAGCTACGGCCAATTTACCTTCGTAAGGTTCCATGGCGGCTTCGAAATAAACATTTTTAGCCATGCATAAGAGTTGTTTGTTAAACTCTTGGCTGACTTCATAGACTGGATTGTTTGTTAATGGGTTTGCCAGAAGCGGCAGAAAACTCAATGTCAGAGAGAGAAAGAGTGTTCTTAGCANAAGGAACTTCATCAGTTCTCCTATGTTGTTGAACAAGAGATAGGTTTTTATGGAACCTATCAGAAACCTACTCCATTAGAAGGAGATTTTGATGCCAGCAGTAACGCTATTGCCTGTATAAGTATCAATGCGTTTTTGTGCTTGCTGATAACGGTAATCAGCAGTCAATGCGACATTCTTGGCAACTGGAATTGTAAGACCAGCACCAACCAAACCTGCATAACCGGCTTTAACGCCTTCATCTTTGATATAAGCACCACCAACTTTAGCAGTCAATGTGTTGCCTTTAAAAGAATAAAGGTCGTAACCACCGATAAGGTCGTAACGAACTTCTTTTAAGCCTATACGCTTAACACTCTCAACTTCACCTGTTACGTTAAATTTACCTAGTTGTTGGCCAACTGTAAGACCGTAGTCATTACTGTGTGGCATTGCATAGTCACGACCACCAGTGACGCCAAGCTCAATCGCCTGAGCAGATCCAAATGCAGCTAATAATGTTGCTACTAATAGAAGTTTTTTCATTTTGTTTCCTTTGAAAATTAAGCTGGAATGAAATCAATACCAGACGTTGACAAAACACCAGTTGTTGCTGGTGCGACACCAACCAAACCAATTGATTGTTGGAAGGTAGTTAGGTGAGCAGCCGAAACAAGTAATTGAGATTCAGTAACTTGTCCCGTAGCCAATTCTGTGATGAACGGTACTGCTTGTGCTGTTGTTGGTGCAACACCAACTACATTTGTATATACTTGATTAACAAAACTTGTGTAGTCTGTTACTGTTGAAGTAAATACAGATGCTCCTACGATTGCTTGAGCAATTTGTAAACTTGTTGATCCAGCATCTTCCATTTTAATACCAAGGCCTTCATATGTTGTACTGACTGTACCACCTAATGATGCCTTCAATAAAGCATATACATCACCAGCAACACCAGTAATATCAAACGCAGTTGCTTTGTCTGTATAAACTACACGGTTTGTGCCTTCTAATTTAAAAGAAACTGTTGTATCTAAAGCAGATGTTACGATTAAATTATGATTTGTATAATCATTCACTACTGTATAGTCAGCACTTTTGTCATTCAATGTATAAGTTGTTAGACCTGTTACATCGATGTTGGTATAAATTGTTCCGTTACCGATTTGACCTGTACCGATAGAACCAAATGTTTTGATTGTTCCGCCAGTACCAATAGAAGCGACTGTAAGAATATCAAAGTTAGATGCACCGCCACCTAAAGAAGTACCAGCGATTGTAACTGTATCACCAACAGCATAACCGCTGCCTAAATGTGCAGGATCAATTACGGTTGTATAAACACCATTTGTTTTAGTTACATTAAATTCAGCGCCTGTACCTGAACCTGATGTGGTACCTGTTACATCGCTGTACGTTGCATTGATTGGTACTTGACCAATTGTTACTGTGACTGTCATTCAAACTCCTATTGTTATTAAAATTAATGATAGGTTATTCTGTTACGAGGAAACC